>OCVV011361633.1_pt1 | contig 23986 bp, 18 predicted proteins | sample 1539721 | NCBI WGS metagenome assembly OCVV01 (sample SAMN02144230, study PRJEB22623) | gut metagenome | biome: sheep rumen | host: Ovis aries | place: New Zealand
CCTTTTTTTGGAGGGTCTGCAAAGGCCTGTGAAGAAATAAAAAGCAGCATTGCGGCTGCCGCAAATACTTTTAGTAGTTTTTTCATTTTTGTATCTCCTCAAAATTAAAATGAAGAATGAAAACTGTTTTCTGTTCTTTTAAAAATATAACTATAAAAACGCGAAAAGGTAACAGAAAAAATACTGAGAGAATTCTTATTTTGTTGTTATTTTATTTGAGCCGCTCTACTAGGAATGGAATAGCAGATTCGAAGTCTACACCATACCAATTATAATCTTTATGACTCAGGGTAGCCCGAATTGCCTCTACTACAAAATCTGCAGCAAGACGGCAGGCATCCTGAAGTTCAAAACCACGAACCAGAGCACCAGTCAGAACGCTGGCAAAAATATCACCAGTACCGTGAAAACTCTGAGGCATTCTTTCGTGAAAGTACCAGCTGATTTTTTGATTTTGCGAATCATAAGATACAATGCCGATTTTTTTATCATCAAAAGAAACGCCCTTAAGCACTACCCGTCGGGACCCCAGCCCCGCAAGCTTTTGAACTAAATCTTCTATGTATTCTTTTGTGTATCCGGCAGCTACATATGGGACATCAAGCATAAAACTTGCTTCTGTAAGATTTGGCACGATAACGTCTGCCTTTGAACAAAGAACTGCCATAGCCTTAGCAAAATCCGGAGTAAAACCAGAATAGAGAGCTCCGTTATCACCCATGCAAGGATCAACAATTACACGAGTACTTCCACCGCCAAAATCAGCAATCAGAGAATGCATAAGTTCTATCTGCTCAAAGGAACCGAGATACCCTGTATAAATTGCATCAAAACCGATTTTTTCCTGCTTCCAGTGACTGGTTATGGCTGAAATGTCTGCCGTAAGGTCTCGGAAAGTAAAGCCTTTAAATGCAGTATGGGTAGAAAGAACAGCAGTTGGAAGAACACAGGCTTCTACTCCCATTGCAGAAATTACAGGAAGTGCCACTGTAAGCGAACACTTTCCAACACAAGATATATCCTGAACAGTTATGACACGTTTCATTTTTTTACTCCAGATTTTTTACTACGCTTGTCTTCATACATCTTTACATCAGCTTTGTCTAGTACAATTTGAAAATTTTCTGATTTATCAAGCGGTTCAAGACTATAGCCTATGCTGGCTTCTACGGGAATTGTCATACTTTCATTTGCAGTTTCTATATAGCCTTTGAATCTGGAGATTTTTTCCCGCATGTGCGCTTCTGTGTATCCACCGACGCCAAGAACAAGAAACTCATCGCCCCCGCCACGCACACAGATTTCGTTGTCATCTGTAATGCTTCGGATTGCATTTGCAACAAGATTGATTCCGTTATCCCCTTCTGAATGTCCGTATTTATCATTTCGATTTTTCAGGTCATCCATATCAGCTACAATGGCGAAGATTTTGGCATCATCACTGGCTTCGGCAATTTTAATTGCAATTGCATGCTCCATACCACGGCGATTTTTAAGGCCAGTCATTGCATCATGTTCAGAAAGATAGGTTGAACGATATTTTGCTCTGGTCATTTCAAGAGCATTATTTATATTACGAAGATAGTTTCTGTAAACCTCGCCTATTCCTGCCTGCTCACTCAAATCATTCTGTAAAACTGCATAGCCAAGGCCGATATTCCCAAAATGAATCGGTGTAAAAAAATACACCTGAGGGGCTTCAAAGGCCTCTTTCTTATCCTCATTAAAAGCAGGGAGCATTTCACGACGGGAAAACAGTTTTTCTTTACCCTCGCCAATAAAAACATGATTATTCCATCCGTGAAGTTTTGAATCAGTTTCAGCAGAAACTGCCAGCATTATTTTATCAGCATAACCTTCTGTTATATCAGCATCAGTATTTAGCCAGTCTTCATTAAGACAGATATAAAAATGCTTATAAGGTCTTATAAGATATTTTGACTCATAAATCTTTCCAAGACAAGAAAAAGGATCTTCTGCAGCAGTAAGATTTTCTGCCATATAACTTTCCTGCAGCATTGTCATATTTATATTATTCCAGATTTGCTTGTCATCTGAATTATACTTTGTATTGTCACGCTCTTCGAGAAAGTGGGCTCTCGTATAATTTAAATCTTCTTCACAACCGCAGGAAGCGCCAATTTTTAAAGACTCTCTGAAATTTTCCTTATATGGCTGCACTGTTGCCTGAGCATCTATGACAGAGCGAAGATAATTAACACCTTCTGCGCCTGTTTTTGCATGATTCGGTACATAAGAAGTTACCGGAGGAGTATTAGTTGCCGCTTCCCGAACCGCGCCAAAACCGGTAACAATAACATCTTCGGGAACATTGATATTATTTTTCTTAAGCCGGTTGATAAGTCCAATCGCCATATGGTCAGAAAGACAGATTATTGCATCCGGCAGATCGAGTTCTCCGGAAATGTAGCGGTTTGCAAGACGTTCGCCCCCCGTATACCAGTAGTCGCCATGGAAAATTCGATCTTCGTCCATAGGAATATCATTTGCATTCAAAACCTCAAGAATTCCATTAAGGCGCATATTTGTAAGCTGCGAATCATCGTGGCCAGCCAGAATATCGAAGTCGCGGCAACCATGAACTCTTATTAAATGCTCGGTAATTTTATTAAAAGGAGTCTTATCATCCGTGTAAATAACAGGAAAAGCCCCGAATTCCCTATCAAGCGAAATAACCGGTTTAGTGCATTTCTTAAAAAACTCGACCAGTTTATTGTAAAGAAACATATTCTGGTCTTCTGTCATTGGAATTGGAGTAATTATGAAGCCATCAAAAAGTTCAAAATTAATAAGATTGTATATGTTCAGTTCGCCTTGAAGATAATTCTTATAATAATTGCAAACAGAAACCATAGCCGTGACTACAACAACATCGTAGCCATAAACTTTACACTGAGAAAGCACACCTTTCATAACACGGCTTGTATATTCACTTTCTGGTGAAATTGTTACAAGACAGATTCTTTTGCGCCTCATTCTTAAAATTATACCACATTTTCAAACTGTCATATAGAAAAATGTATACTTTAAGCGTTTTTTTTATTATATTCTATATATAGTGAGGTTATTTAGATGTCAACAAAGAAAATCCCTATTACACTTTTGTGCGGTTATCTTGGTGCAGGAAAGACTACCCTTTTGAACCGGGTTCTTACAAATCAGAAAGGCTACAAAGTAGCAGTAATTGTAAATGATATTGGTGAAGTAAACGTAGACGAACGCCTTATTTCTAAAGAAGCAAAAATTGAAGATTCAAGCAGCCTTGTTCCTCTTACAAACGGCTGCATCTGCTGTACTCTTAAGTCTGATATGGTTACTCAGATTGAAAATCTGATGAAAACCGGAAAATTTGACTACATTATGATTGAAGCAAGCGGTGTTTGTGAACCAATGCCTATTGCTCAGGCAATCGAAACAATCGAAATCGGTAAGCTTGATAACGTAGTTGGCGTTGTTGATGCAAGCCGTCTTGTAGAAGAGTTTGATGAAGGTAAAGCTCTCCTTAAAGAAGGAATTGAAGAAGAAGATATCGAATCTCTTTTGATTCAGCAGATTGAGTTCTGTTCTACTCTTATTGTAAACAAACGCGACCTTGTTACCGACGAACAGATGAAAATGGTTCGCGCTGTAATCAACAAGATTCAGCCAACTGTAAAGGTAATTGAAACTACACGCTGTGAAGTTCCTGTAGAAGAAATTATTGGAACTGACCGCTTTGATTTTGAAACAGTTTATGCAAGTGCAGGCTGGGTAAAAGCTCTTGAAGAGCACGATGCTCACGAAGATGATGACGATGATGATGATCACGATGAGCATGAACATCACGACCACGAACATGAAGAACATGAGCACGAAGGTCACCACCACCATGATGATGACGACGATGATGATCATGACGAACACGAGCATCACGGACACCATCACCACCATGAACACAAGCACGAAGGTGAAAGTGAAGACGAATACGGAATCGGTTCATTTGTTTACTACCGCCGCCGTCCATTCAACCGCCAGAAGCTTGATGAGTTTGCTTCTAAGTGGCCACGCAACATTATTCGTTCAAAGGGTGTAATCTGGTTCAGTGATGAAGATGACATGGCATACGTTCTTGAAACTTCAGGCCGCCAGATTCAGGCTGGATATTCTGGAAACTGGCTCGCATCTTGCCCACCAGCAGAACAGAAACGCGTACTTGCAGAAGAACCAGAAATGAAAAAAGACTGGGATGAAAAAGTCGGCGACCGCATGATTAAGATGGTTATCATTGGCCGTCACCTCGACAAAGAAGAGATTTCAAAGAATCTCGATGCTTGTCTCGACTAATTAAGCCATAAGAAGTCAAAGACTTTCGCATATAAGCGACGAAGCAATTTGTAAAAAATGCTTCGTCGTTTTTTTTATTCCCAGCCACATTCGTAATTACTGTGTTTTGGAACTATTTGAGGTTTTTCAAAAAGATATTCACAAAAATTTTTTGTCTCAGCATTAAGCAGAGAATAACCGAATGCCTCCCCTGCTTCTCCAAGTGAATAAATGACAAAATCAAAGCCTGGATCCAGAGATCTGTAAAAACGGAATAAAAAAACACCTTCTGACAGGAAATGCTCTCTCTGAGAAAGCCATGTAAAATTATATAGTTCTTTCATTGTTGCCATATCATATACAAAAAGATTTCGCATTCTATCCTTAGGCACTAAAATAGAAGTAATGAGATATTTAAAGTCTGCACTTGGAAAAGCAGTTTCATTAAATTTTCCTTTGTAAGTTATTGTTCCATCATTTCCGTCCAAAAGATATAAATCACTCATCCCATTTTCATATATAAGAACCTTTCGTTTATCTGAAGAAATCTGCCAGGCTCCCCATTCACTTTTGCAGGTATAATAAATCTCTGTAGCAGTATCTGATATTTTTTCAATATTCAGTACACTCTTCTGATAATCCAGACGCAGAATCTCCTTTTCTTTCAGCGGCTCAAGCTTAACTAAATCTAAAGCCATCATAAAGCTTGAATTAAAAAGCAAAATCAAAAATATCAAAAGTACGTTTTTCTTCATATTATTTCTCCTTTTTATTTTCTATGAAATTTAAGTAGCCCTTTGTTTCTTTTACAGGAACCAGAATTTCTCCTTTGACTACAATCCAGCCTTTTTCCAACCTTTTATCTGAATAATAAGTTTCTCCCTGTTTGTCATCATAGTAATTCCAGACATCATAAGTTGTCATTTTATCATTTATGGAAGTTGGATTTATAACTACATAATCTTTGTTGTTTATAGTTACTACATCCTTTACCCCAACCCAATGGTCATGCTTAGCATCGTCGTAGTTTACATTTACAAGAGTCTGATAAGTTTTATCTGCATCATCTACTTGACTTAAAAAAAGATCTTTTGTAAAAGAAGTAAACTTTCGTTCTGCTGTCTGATTATATTTCTCTGCAACATCATTCCAGATTATTATCCCGTTTTTTACAAAATTATCATTTATATATATGGGGGATTCATCAAAGACATCTGATACAGCCATTATTGCACAGCTTGATAAACTAAACTCATTATCTGAACCTTTAACCTTAGTTCTTTTCCAAGTCTTATCCTGCATCAGATTATCCCCAGAAACAGCAATCTGATCCAAGCCAAAGCAATCCTTAAAGTTTACGGGGTCATTACTGCAATAGGCATACCAGTTATAACCATCACGAATCGGATCAATTGTAGTAAAACGAGAAAGTCCTGGAGCGTAGTCGCGATAACCATAATTGTAGAATTCAGAAGTAAAATCCTGCTGTTTTCCAAGATAGCCAAAATCTTCTGAAGCAGGAAAATTAACATTAACTCGAGCACCGAATGCATCATAAGTAAATTTTCCTTTTGATGTTCCATAATCATCTGTTATACAGATAACACTACCAAGCAGGTCTGTAGAAAAATATTCCTGTCCGTCACTGGTAAATTGAGCAACAGGATTTTCCTTATAACTGATTACTGTTCGCTCGCCTCTATAACGACTATTTACGATTTTATATGAGGTATCATCCAGACTGTAGTAACGATTTCCATCTGAATCATTTTCATCTGAAATATAACGGTAGCGACCTCCATCAGGAGTTCCATTCGTTGTCCAGTGAATTCCAGTTTCACCGCTGTCTGTAAACATTCCGTTTTGCATGACAGGACTTTGCTTTATTATATCAAAGGAAAGCCCGTCATAAATAGTCCGGAGAGGAGGTTCATTCACATCCTTTATTAATATACGCCTGCCAAGAGCATCATATTCATAAGAAGTTTGACTATATGTTTTTCCAATATGGTTAAAGGTCTCACAGGAAATAAGTCTTCCCTGTGCATTATATTTATACTCAGTGGAATTATGATTACTCTTCTGCGAAAGCATATTTCCCATTGCATCATAGGTATAGGTTACATAAGGTCTGCCTGCACTTCCGCTTGAAACAAGAAAATTTTCTGTATCATAATTATATTCTATAATACTGGAGCCGACAGTTTTAGTTTTGCGATTTCCATTTTTATCATATGTATATTTTTCTTTTATGAAAGTCTGAAGATTTGGTAGTATGTATCCAAGGCCAGGCTGCATCTGTTCTAAGAGCCAAACTAAAGCAGATTTTTCAGAACTTGTAAGGAACCGATTTTCACCAGAATTGTTCTTTACTGATAGTCCATTTAATTCAAGTTCTTTTTTAACTTTTTCAATCAGAGAATCTGTATATGGATAAAATACTTCAGCTAACTGTCCGGCATTATTATATTCATATAAGGTAACCCGCCCTTGAGAATCTACAGCAGCACTTCGCTTTCCATCTGAATCATAGATATAACCTTCACCCCAAAGCAGTTCTCCTCTGGCAGATTTATGAGTTTTTACAATTACTCTTCCAGCCTTATCATAGAGAGTTTCTTCTTTTACGCCGTTCCCATATAACCTCAAGACTTCCCTTCCATTAGTGTCATAACTCACTTGAATACTGAGTCTTTGTTTACTATCAAAAAGTTCTTTTAGTTCATTGTTTTTTCCATACGAATAAGAAGTCTTTCGATTATTGCTTTCCAGTCTGGTTCTGTTTCCAGCTTTATCATATTGAAAATAAACTTCGTCACCAGTTGCTTCGTCCTTCTGTAATATTATACGCCCACCCTGGTCATATTGAAAACATATTTTTCCAGATGCATTTTCTGCTTCAAGCAGATTCCCAAGTTCATCATAAACAAATTTATTTTTACTTCCATCAGAAAAATGAATGACTTTTTCAAGCTTATCATAGGAATACGAAATAACTGTTTCTCCATTATCAAAATTTATTTTTGATTTTAACTGGCCGTTTTCATCGTATGAATAATATTGGATAAGTCCTAAGCGATTACGTTCACTTATTAATCTGCCAAGTGAATCATAATTATAGAAATAATTATTTCCGTTTCCATCCTGAACAGTTACTGAGCGGCCGTTATCTTCATATAAATAAGTCTCCACGATATCATTACCGCATTTTACTTCAATTACCCGTCCTGCTGAATCATATTTATATGTTCGCTCTGAATCAGCCCTGTTTTTCTCTTTAATTAAATGCCCAGACTCATTGTAATCCGCTGCGTAGAGAATCCCACAATCATCTGTTACTTTTACTATAAGCCCCATATAATTGTACTCACAGTTTATTTTTGACTCATCCGGAAATACTATAGTTTTTACTTCATTCAGGACATTATAAGAATACGAAGTTTTATTTCCATAACCATCATATTTTTCCGTCAGTTGATTCAAATAATTATATACAAACGAACGTTCGTTAGTATTACCATCAACCTGTTTTATCACATTTCCAAAGGCATCAAGATAAAAAGTTGTTTCATATTTATCACCTTCCTTTACCAGCAATTGCCGGCCATCAGGAGAATATTCAAAAGTTTGAAAATATACCGCATTTTCTTTTGTATTCGTGTGGCCGATTATTTTTGATTTAATTCGGTTAAAATCATCATATTCGTACCAGACTTGATTTTCCTGCAAATTATCATTATGAACCAGTTCCTCGGAATTGCTCACCAGATCTTCAGAATTATATTCATATTTCTGAATAAAAACTTTTTCCCCGGCAGACAGCAAAAGCTCATTCAAAGAATTTCTACTGCCCCTTGCATTCAGAACATCTGCAATATTTTCAGCCATAAATTGTTTTACTTCGGAAAGCAGGCCAGCATTATATTCATAAAGTCTGATCCAGCACTCTTCACCATATTTTATTTCTGCTGAAAGTTTACCTTCTGCAGTATAAAGATTACTTTGAATCAGTTTTTCGAAAGTTCCATTTCCGGCATATATGGAAATCGGAAGATGCCGTTTATCATATTCGATTCGTCTCTGATGAACTTCGCCAGTTACAGTATCTTTTTGAATAATTTTAGTAATATCTTTACGTCCGTTTGTCAGGTATTCAGTCTCAAGTCCATTATAGAACTTCTCTTTTGTTATACCTTTTTCATACGAATATTGAACCTGCTCTTTTCCAGCTCTTACTATTTTACGAACCCTATTCCGAGAATCAAAAGTATATTCCGTTTTGACACCCGCTGTTGTTTTTGAAGTAATATTTCCATACCTGTCATATTCATAAATTGTAATTACAGGCTTTTTCTCATAAACCTCTAATTGTTCGACTTGTCCCTTTGAATTTACAAGCTGCTTATACACAGTCTTTCCCGCTTTCCGGTATTCAAGAAGATTTCCTTTTTCATCCCGGATAAACTCTTCTGTTATATTATCCCGACCTGTATGTAAGGTAATCTGTCCAAACTTATTATAATTCCATCGTTCCTGAGAATTATTATAATCTGCAAGTATTACATTTCCGTCATCATCATAATTATAACGGGTTACAGAACCATTTATATTCTTTTTTACAAGCAAACCTTTATCATCATATTCCATCTGAATTAAGGTTCCATCTGGCTGAAGCTCCTTTACCGTTCTATATTTTTCATCATACCAGTAAGAATATCTGTTATTATCATGGTCAATATAATCAGTCTGACGATTTAATTTGTCATAAATAAAATGTTCAGCAAATCCTTCTTCATTAATTGTGGCTGTTATAATCAGTTTTCCTTCTGCATCCATTTCGCCATAATTAAAAATAGTTTTACTGTCATCAGCTTTTCTTAATGCAACAAGGCGTCCCTGTTCGTCATAATCCATATTTACAGAATCACCATCAGTATCCTTGACGCTAATGAGCTTATTGCCTTTATAAACATATTTTACATTTTCTTCAGGTGCCCGCGTATTAGTTATCTGAATTACATACTGCCCATTTTTGTCATATTCAAAGTCCAGCTTTTCAAAACCAGAAGTTTCAATTGCATGTATTTTTTCATCAGCTTTTCTTTTTATCTGAACATAATTTTTATTACGGTCTATTATTTTTATAATAAATCCCTTTTCATCATAAATTTTTGTAAAACCGTCTTTTTGAATAAGCTCATAACCATTATTTACACTATGTACTTCCAGATACTTTTTGTCATCTTCCGGCATCCATTTTCCGTGACTACCTTCATTTTCTCTAAAAAGATGAGGATAGCCATTTTCATCAATTAATGTAAGCGTATCAAGTCCTGTTTCTTCATACCATAATGGCATACCGGAAAACTTTGCAATTTTATTTCTTTTTTTCCGTTCAACAGAAAGCTCATACTCTTCTTCATAAGCTTCAATCTGATGCAGACTATTCTGATATTTATCTTTATATTCCTCCAGCCGATTCAGATGATTCTGAATGTCAGATATAGTTGCTTCATAATAAAGAAGCTTTCTATTCAATCTTACCTGCAAAGCTTCAATTTTAGAAAGAACTTCCGCAACATCATTTTTGGCCTCATACCACATTGCAGAAAAGTACAGCATATTAGTTTCAGTAAAAAGTTTTAAAGTTTTTGCCAATTGTGCTTTTGTTCTTTTTATTCTTTCATTATATTCATCTTCAGCATGATATATATCTGATACATTATAACCTTGCGCCAGTCTTAATTCATATTCTTCAATTTTATTTTTCAGATAATCGGAATAAGAAATAAGATTTTTCTTCATTTCATCAGGATGAACAGAAGTTCCAAGAATTATTCTCTCATCCAGATTTGAAGTCCACCCGTACCCAAAACTTGAAACGATAGATCCAGAGGAAGAATAACGTCTCGTAATTGCAAAATCTATTGTTCCAGAAAAATGGAAATCCATATCATTCTGCTCATACGAACCTTCCGTTATTTTTACGGGATCCCCAGTTGTCTGAGATTTTTCTTTCTCAAGAGCATTCTCGTTTTCAATTATATTTTCAGATTTTTCATCTGAAACCTGTTTTATAGAATCTTCTTGAGTTTCTTGTGCCTGCTCAATATCTTCACCTGTTTCTGCAGATACTTCATTTAGACTTTCAGCATCCTCTGAAGGCTCCTGAACAAGTTCTTCCTCTTTAATGACCTCATCAACTTCGTCATTTATTTCATTAGATTGCACCCGTATTTGTTCATTTTTTCTTTGATGTTCACGCTGAGCAATAATTTTTGAAGCTTCTTCTCTTTGTTCTTTATTGCCTTTTTCTGATATTTCATTCAACTCTTTATCAGACATATCCTCTGTTGGATCAGGATAAGTTGGTGCTGTTGGCCCGGTCGGTCCTGTCGGCCCAGATTGAGTCGACTGATCAGAAGTTGATGGTCCACTGGAACTTTCATCACCTCCACCTCCTCCGGTCAGGCTTGACTGAACATCACTTCCACTGCCACCGGAATACCAGACTGCAAAAACTTTATTTGTATAAAACAGCATCGAAATAAGAATACAGATTAATAATTTTCTATAATTTTTCTTAATAAACATAAACTCCTCCCTGATAAAGCATTAAAAGCTTGCATAAAATAATTTATCCAGCAGACTTCCAGACTCTCCGTTTTTTGTTGGTACCCACCACAAACTTTCTTTTATGAACAGACATTGATCCGAATTATCAACATCTTTTATATAATCAATGGAATGATAGGCCGCCGTAGTATTTGGTCCGTTTTTAGGTATAAAATGAATTCCAATTTCAGCATTTGTTGAATTGCTTGTTATGGCTGCAGAATTAACAGTTTTCTGCAGCTTCTTAGCCGCAGATGAAAGAGAACTATCAGAACTGCTTTTATAATTTGCTGCAAGTGAATATATGTCCAGATACATATCACATGGATATTGTGTGTAACAATAAGACTTCGTTGAAATAAATTTTGAATAGACTGTATTTCTTGCAGAAGAATTATTTATAGTCGTAGCAAGAGCTTTTGAAAACTCCTCTATATCAGTCATCAGGGAATAAAGTTTTTGATTGTAAAAAATTGTAGAATTTACAAGTGAACTTTCAGCCATTATCTGGGCAATTTCTTTTGAAGAAAAATAACTTTGAGAAAGATCTTCCAGAAGACTCGTATAATCCCAGCCTCCGGACGGGGTAATACCAGGGCTTGCCACTGTATATTCAGCATGATTTTTTAACTCGTACACATTTTCAAACACACCACCAAAGCATGTATCAAATCCTATTACAGAAAGTCCCTGATTTCTTAATGCACGTCCCATATCATGAACTGACATATAAGAGCCACTTCTGTCATCGATTGCTACAGCCCTGCTGTTACTTAAATTTGAATATCTCCAGCCTGTTCCGTGCCCCCAGATAATCAGAGCGTATTTATCCGACTCGTAGTTATTGCGGACAAAATTCATAAGATTCCACAACACGCTCGGATTTCCCATATCAAGTTCTGTTTCTATTTTATTTGAAAGGCCGAGTGGTGGGCATGACAATCTTTTTGAAGCAATAAGATTGCTGTCTGTATCGTCATGCACAAGCTCGAATAATCTTGTATCTGTCCAGTCACCGTTAGTTTCATCAAAACCAGTTGACCGGTCTAAAAGCACAAGCACATTCATTTTTTCAAAATCTGCATGTTCCATTGCTTTCAGATTTTGGATTGCATAACTTTCCAGATCATTATCCGCAGCCATATAAACTACGAGAGTAAGTTTTGGTGGATCTGGCATTTCCTGCATCGGGTCAGGTATTGGTTCTGGCTCAGGCTCGGGTTCTGTCACCGGTTCAGGTTCTTTTTCAACTTCCAGATTTGGAATTTCTTCCGGCTCAGTTTCAGACACGGGTTGTGTTTCATTTTCAGGCTCTGGTTCCTGAACAGCTTCAACTTCAGGCTCATTCTGTGATTCAGATTCTGGTTCCGGCTCAATTTGATTTTCTGGCTGTATAGCTGGCTCGACTTCTTTTTCGATTTCTATTATGCGGATTTTTTCTGTCTGCAAACTGCAACCTGTGGAAAATAATACGCACATATTTAAAACAAAAAAACTCACAAATATTAAATTAAATTTCATAACTTCTTTCATTTTTCACCTCACATAAAAGCAGCAAATCCATATGGATCCACCCATATAGAACCGTCTGCATAAGTTATTCTGCTCACATATAAATAATCAATTTCCAGTAAAGACTGGGGAACAAAGGTCATATAGGAATCAAGACTCAGGCAGACAGAAAAATCCTCATCTGGACCTATTTCTCTTTCTATAGAAAAGGCCAGTCGATTCGGACATTCATAAGCCGGCTCTCCATCTGAATCAAAAAGATAAAAAACAACTTCAAATTCTTTTACAGTCTCAGCCGCCTGATTATAAAACGAAAGATCTACGCCACAGATTTTATAAACCGTTGCTTCCTCATCCATCACAAAACCGGCTTCGATAGTGTAAGGACTTCTTTCCAGCGAAAAGGCTGAACAACCGGAAAATATAAGCAACATAAAACAACACAAGCTTTTATAAAACTTAGTCTTCATAAATAAGTCCCTCCAGAGCATCTGCATATTGCGAATAGTCCACATCATCAATCTTCCCTAGTTTTCGGATTGAAGAAGTGATTCGTTTTTTATCTTTGTTTTTATCAGTCAGAAAAAATCTGTATACTAAAACGACCGCTTCCTGTGGAGTTTTCTTGTCGTACCATAAACTATCCAAAAGTTTTTCTGCCTTCTTCTTTTCGCCACGGAGAAGAAACTGCTCTACCGTTTTAAAAGCACCTTCTATCGATTCCACCTGACAACAAAAGATTTTGCTCCGGTCCGTAAAAACAAATTCCTCATTCTCAAGCATTGCATAATTTTTTTTCTTTCCCGAAATTGTATAGATATCCGAAGAAACTCCATGAATCACAAACATTCCGCTTTCATCTGTAAGTGCCGTATTAGTTTCAAGATCAGTTTTACAATAGATTACAAAGTTTTTTACAGGCGCATTATTTTCATCAACAATAAGACCACATAAATCTGCCTGTCCCTTGAATTTTGGAAGAGTTTTGCATGATATAAAAAACACAGAAATAAATAACGAAAAAACGCTGATTCTTAAAATTTGATTACACCTCTGCTTTTTATTTTTTTGTTCATTCACTTTTGTTACCCTCCATAATCTTTTTGATTTTTCCTTCACTTGTTTTATAAAAGACAATCACCTTCCCCTCTGATGTTTTTATTTCTCCGATTTTCTGACCTTCTGATTTTTCAAGGCTTATGTTTTTTTCAGGAAGTTTTTCTTTGGCAATATAACCAGCAGATTTTGGATGATTATTTATTTCACCAAAAAGTTCCGCGTTCTCCACAACCACCGCCAGATCAATACCCGGTGCCGGAGCCGCCCCCTCAACACCAATCGAAATCTCAAAATCCCGGGCAGTTGCGCCTCCACTACTCCCTCCAGCCGCCATAATATTAATAGAACAAACTTCTTCCCCAGCATCCGCAACACAACCAGCCACACCAGCCAAAAGAGTTCCCATAACCTTCTCATTGCACGAAAAGCGAATTAAATAAGGAGCAAGCCTTTCTTCTTTCAGCACAGCTTCGTTTACCGAAAGTACCCTTCGAATGTTTTTGTAAAACTCCGGGTTAAAACTGCCACCATTTATTCCGCCACTCCCGGCACCATTTTGCAAAACAGGATTCTTTGTACCTACAGATACCACACGGTTCACCTGAATAACAGGCAACCCATCTTCATAACTCACAGCCGGTATATCAAACCACTGCAGTTGTTCAGGAAAAACGCCTTTTAGCTTCGCTTCTAGAATTTCATAACCGTTCAATATCTCCCACCGAAAAGACAGAACTCTCCCACCAGCAGAACCTATGCAGTTAAAGAAAGTTTTACAAACCTCACAAGGCACTTCAAAACTCTCTTCCACACCATCAGCTACATGAACTGTCTGTTCACCATCAAAAGCAAAAGATTTCAAATTCTCTTTATTTGCTCTTCCATTAAGTCTCACAAAACCAGCTATAACAAAGAGACTCAAAACCGAAACTACTATAAAGCAGCCAGCCACAAACACACGTTTCAACTTTTCATTTACAAAGAATCTATGATGTCTGGATGAGTTAACAAAAAATCCTGTCCCAGTAATCCGTCCCATCCCCACAGCACTCAAACTTCTTTTAGCCTCATATTCAGCAAGTTTGTTTTTATGAATCACCATCACATCAGACACAAACCCCTTTTTGGAAACCTTGCGCATATTCGAATCAAAACAAAACTCACTAGAAAAGCACGGATGCATTTTCTCAAGTTCCGAATAAATGAACCGCTGACGTTTTCTTCCAAACAAAAATCTGTAAGGAAGCACTAACTGATATTTTTCATAATCAAAATCTTTGAGAAAAATATGGCTTTCATTTTTATTTCTCTTACTCATATCAGGTCCCAGACTAACTACGTATTCTGCAATAAATCTCTTTTACACCGTCACATCCACGCCATGTTCCACACATCAGATTCAGCCCATTTCCGTCACTTCGAATATCAAATGGCCTAACATATTTCCATTCAATACTTTCCAGCTGCCATAGTCTCTGACAAACAGTCTTCCATTCTTCAAGCGATGAAAATCCTCTACCCTCACAAGTTTTGTAAAAGCTTTCAGAAATAAAACTGAGTGAATCAGTTTTTTCCCGCAACTCTTCAATCCGGTTATCCATTTTTTTAAGTACAGAAATCTCACCTGCATACACCGTCGAAAAAATGCTCAGAATTACTGAAAGAACAATTACATCAGAAAGTCTCATGAGTTACTCCGGTTTCCTGAATATTTCTTTCTTCAATTGCAGATACAGTTCTTTCAAGTTTTTTTTCATAGAACTTTATAGAATTACGCCTCTGCGAAAGCATCGCCCCAAGCATCAATCCAACTGTCATACAACAGATAACTGCTAATGCCGTAAAACTTTTATTTCCAGGAATAGATATCACTTGCGTCTCCTTTTCCACCTTCTTTTTTATCTGAGCCGTATGAGACAAGTACATAGGGCAAACCCTCAGGAACCTCTGACGGCATAGGGGAACTTTCAGAGCTGAGATACTCAAAATCGGTTCCCCACGGATCATTGCCGGGCTCACGGTCAAGGTATGGTCCATCCCAGTTTTCTGGTACCGGATAGAGAACTGGTTTTTCCCATAAAGCCCATAGTCCCTGCTCTGTTGTTGGGAATCGGCCGCAGTCGATGAAGTAGGTTTGTAACGCAGTGCCATATTGTTCAATCTGCGCCTTTGCTGCCGTTTTCCTTGCAGACGCGATAACCTTCGTTGCCGAAAAAACGCTTCCCGCTGTAAGCACAGCACCGATTGCAATAACGGCGATTGTTTCCACGTAAGTGAATCCCTCTGCTTTTTTCGCAAGACATTTTTGTAAACTCTTACATCCATGAAAAAGCCTCCTTCTTTTTTTATTCATAGATTTCCTCCCTTTATCAGTTTTTATATCCAGCTGATATCATTGATGAGCGGCATAAAAAACGTCATCAAAATCATCAGAATGAATCCACCAGTCATAACAATAAATACCGGTTCAACAAGTGAAAGACAGATTGTCCGTCTGCGTTCATTTTTTTCAGAAAGACTAGCTGCAATTCTTGCAAACAAATCAAGCTGACTTCCCCCGGTATCTGCATAATAAAAAATCTCAGAAAACTGCCTGTTGTCCTTACAATCAAAAGCAGTCTGTAAATCCATGCCATAGCTCAGTTTGATTCTTGCATTCTCAAAGATTTTTCCAATGTTCCCTGAAGGACCTGCAATCTGCACGGCACAACCTACGGCTTCTGAAAGTTCAATTCCGTTTTTAAGAAGAAAATCTACGGCAGTAAAAGCTTCACACAGTCTGTCCTCACTAAGCATTTTGAAAATCAAACCATAAACACAAATGCACAAAAAAAGAAAACCAAACGCGTATTTTGCAAGCAGCGAAAAATCAGCCGTATCTGTATAAAGACCAGTAAACACAGCTGCCGCTATAGCCAGAATAATTACAAAAGCAGGATATATCGAAGCACCTATAAGTTTTTTTGACTGTTCATTTTCACGGATAAGTTTTTCCTTTAAATAAGACACTGTAGATTTTAAGTCTCCATTTTTTTCCGCGAGAAGAATAAAAGATATATATACATCATTAAAACGCACATATTCACAGGTCTTTAATGCACTCGAAAAAACACTTCCGTTTTCCAAAGCAGAATAAATTGATTCAGCCGCGAACTTTACCCTGTCTTTTTTAGGTTTTCTGCTCATTATCAAAAGGCTGTGAGATAAAGAAAGATTCTGACGTACAAAAAGCTCATACAGCACTTCCGTGAATTCTCTTTGCATTCTTTCCTCCTCTGAAATATGGAAGTCTACGGATATTTTTTTCTACAGTATGTCTTTCCGAAAGTTCCTTCATACTTTCCTGCAAAATTTCCGGATAATTTGTGTAATGCATAAAAAGCAAATCAAAGTCATCTTCAGATTCCGCCCTCATGCACATGGTAGAAAAAGAATCTTTCGGCTCTGCTATATCCGCATAAAGTTGATTTCTTTCCCTCGATAAATCCAGCTCCTGACAAACTACAGCACGAATAACAGGACAAAATAATTTTCTCTGCATTCCAAGATTTTCAAGACGTAAAATTGCTTCTCCAACATTTCCCGCATGGAGCGTTGCGAAAACAAGATGTCCTGTAAGGGCTGCCTGCAAAGCAGCAGAGGCACTCTCCTCATCCCTGATTTCTCCAATCATAATTATGTCCGGGTCTTGTCTGAAAATATGATTAAGTGCTTCGGAAAAACCATTCCTCTCATCAATCTTTACCTGAGTCACACCAGGAATTACATATTCAGGAGGATCTTCCAGACTTAAAATTTTAAGTACACCGCCGCATCTTTTTTCTATATCCACCAGCATTGATGCAACCGTCGTCGATTTACCAGATCCTGTCGGACCGCACACAAGAATAAGCCCGTTCGGTTCTTTAGAAAGAATCTCGAGGCGTTCCAGCTGCACAAGATTAAAGCCCAGACTGTCAATTTCAAGCGGAATACGGGAAGTATCCAGAAGCCTGATTACGACAGATTCTTCGCCCACATAATTTTCACCAACCACTGCCATGGTTGAAACACGAAGAAAAAACGGATTGTGATTTCCGTATATAAAATGTCCGTCCTGGCAGCGTCGTTTTTCTATCACATTCATTCCTGCAAGCAGTTTAATTCTCTGTACGAGCTCTGCCCCCTTTTCACTTTGAAGTTCTAAAAGCTTTTCCAGTTGACCGTTTACACGAAGCCGCACACAATTCTGTTCAATATGAATGTCTGTTGCCTTGCGAAGTCTGGCCTCATTCAAAATACTGTCGAGCAAAAGAACAGCAGCAGCTTCACGCTGATTTTTTTCAGATTCAGAAACAGCTGAAATCCCCGTCACAGAATCAAAATCATCCACCGACTTACCTTGCGTACTGTAAAGTTTAGAAACACATTTTCTAAGCTGACTTCTTGTTCCTGCTATAAATTCTACTGCAGGAATTCTTCTATATACTTCAGGGCAATCATTCAACTTTCGAATCATCCCAAGATGATTTTCAAAAGCCCTCTTTAATCTCGCCTTTAAAATTTCATTCTGATTATTTTCAATCAAAAAACTTATGCAGGCTCCACTCTGCTCAAGCACTGCAACACCATTAAAAAGACAATAAGCTGGTGTAAGAATAAATTTAAATCTGCTGTTCATACTCCAATCTCCCCAAATCATTAATAATTCTCTGCATATTTTCTTTGGCCCATTCAGAGTCATATTTTTTTTCATAAATGCTTAATGCTGCATCTTCTGCATGCGGCACAAGATAAATAATCATCTGCATGTTTTCCTTAGTTTTTTCTCTGGCCTTAAAAAGATTTCCAATAACAGGTATTTTTGAAAATAAAGGTGTCCGCTTTTCCTGCTCAGTTTCTGCAGTTTGAACAAGCCCACTCAATACAACCGGTTCTCCACTCTTACCGCAGACTTCAGTGGTCACAAGTTTTTCAGAGGTAGGAGGCGGATTCCCCGTTGAAGCAGATGTATCGTTTCCCCTTCGCGATACAGAAGCTGTAACCTTACTCGTAATCATGCCGTCACCACTCACCCAGCCCACAACATCAATTTTAATTCCCGAAGCAATCTCTCTCGTAACTCCTGAATAAATCGGTGTTCCAGTCTGCGGGTCAACATTATTATCCCGGTAACGGAAAGTATTCGTATTTTGAAAATGTATTTCCCGTCCTGAAACTCCATGCAGTGTTGTATCCGCATAAACCCTAGTCTTGCTTTCTTCAATAGAAGCCTGAAGTTCAGCAGCAAATCCGAGCCCGAACGAAGTAACCACATTGAGGTTAAGTCCCAGTACAGAACCAAGTGATGCAGTAATACCATTACGTTCACCCATGGAAAGCCGCTTTGCTCCAAAAGTTGATGACCAGTTATTTTTCGAAGTTTCATCATATTGCAGAATCAAAAGGTCATAACTGATTCTTTTTACGGGCCGGTCGCATACTTCAAGCTGTTCACACAGATTTTTATAAGCCGCCTCTGTTCCCTTAAAATAAAGCTGAGCAGAATCATCTGCCATAAAAAGAGCCGACCGATCTACAGAGGGAGGCAGATGCTCCAGAAATTCCGACGGCTTAAGATACTTAAGGTTCACCACGTAAAGCTTGAGCTTCACATCCACCTGAGAAATCAGGCTTTTAATAGCCGCACTTTCCTTATCGCTTGCCAGACACAAAAACGAAAAATCGTCCGGCAGCGGAATAACCTCAAGCTTGCCAACCTGCTTAAAAATGAAGGAAAAAAAATCTTGAGACCTTGTAAACTGCAGAGTGTATTTACTCCAGCGTCTTTTACCACTCACAAGCTCCGCACGGGAACCCGGATTAGAAAAGATGTAGAAGATGCCGTTTTCAACGACAAAATCAAACCCACACTGAGCGCATAGAAGTCCAAGAGTATCTGCAAAATCCACGCCAATGAAAACAGACCTCTGAATCTTCACATCCGCATCAGACAACAGGCAGAAACTTTTTTTAAGAGGAGATTTTTCATATGGAGTATTCATTTCAGAAAACAAACGATTCAAAACCACAGAAAACCTGCAATCCTCAACATCCACTAAAAATCCACCGTCGCCAGTACTTTCGATTCGAGCCATTCCCGAAAAACTTTCCGTACGTCGCACTTCATTGTTTTTCACAAAATGATATCCAGACACATTCTGCTCAACGCTATAACTACCAAAACGCTTCGCAAGACTTTCCAGCAGGACATTCTCTCCGACACCCTTAAAGTGAACCGAAATCTTCTGAGCCGGCAATGACTCAAACGTCACAACACGTTCCATCGCCATCGAAAGTTTTTCAATAATCTGCACTGGCAGTAAATCATAAGCCTCAAGAGAAAAACACCCATTCTCCGCAGACACATAAATTCTGCTCACAGTCCAGACATCGCCTTCCTTTCGCACAAAAAGTCTGTTGCTCTTCAAAAAAGTATCAAAAGCCGCATCAAAGTCACCGCCTGCAAATTTCAAATCACCTTTACCACTGACAGTGTCATCAGGAACAATCGAAATCCCAGTATCCACGGATACCGCAAACAAAATGTCTTTGAGCTCACAGTCTGAAAAATCCCAGCTATAGCCAGTCGCCTGCGCAACCGCAAAATGGCAGACTAACACAGCCATACAGGTCATCATCAAATCCTTTTTCCAGCAATTCCAAAAAACAGCAAAACTTCGTCTCAAGATTATTTTTCCTCCACCTATAAATTAGGTTTCGCGGGCCTTTTTCGGAATTTTTTTTGAGCAAAAAATGAAGATTTTTATAAATTTTTTGTTATATTTACAAAATTTCGTCTTATATCAAAAAATCTGACGGGCGGAGCCAGTCAGATTTTTTAGACTTCAAAAGGTTGTAAATAAACGCATAATGTATTAAAATAATAAAATCAGTTTGATAAATTGATTCTTTAATCAGGAGGCAAATATGGACAGTGGTTCGAGTTATCCCATACGTTCATTAATCACAAAATCCAGCCTCCTGAAATACCACTTCTAATTTCTTAGTTTCTTCAAAATCAGCGAGGCCTCACAAATTGTTTTTAAATAACGAGGTTCAAAATGATTACATACTGGCAGCAGATAGACGGCCTGTTTACTAAGACCAAAAAAGACGAAATTGACTCAAAACTTCCACTCTGGGTAGATGCACGCAATGTTACCCGTGACGAATCAACTTTTTTGCAGGAAGAATATCAGATAGAACAAGACCACATCCTCGATATTCTCGACCCTGATGAACTTTCACGAATCGAAGACGGTGATTCCGGCTACATTCTTACAATTGTCCGCGTTCCGTTCTATGACCCATCAGCAGAAACTCCGTATTTTACAGGACCGGTCGGCATTCTTATTAAGGGAAAAACAATCATCACCATCTGCTGGACAGACTGCGAGGTGCTCAAAGACTTTGGAGCAAACCGTGTACGAAACGTGCGCCTGAATGACTTCCCATCATTCATCGTGCATATCATAAACCGTGCTAACTTAAACTTTCTTCGTTACCTTAAGGAAATAAACAGACGTTCTACAAGCATTCAGAACGAAATGCGCCTCGAAGTAGAAAACAAAGAAATTATCTTAATGCTCGGTTTGGAAAAATCTCTGGTTTACTTTACAACTTCTCTTAAGAGCAACTCACTGCTCCTTATGAAGATGAAAAGTACCCGCCTTATTAAGTTTGATGAAGATGACCTTGATTTTGTAGAAGGAGTAACAATCGATAATCGCCAGGCAATTGAAATGGCCGATACCTATGCAAACATTCTCTTTGGCGTAATGGATGCCTACTCTTCAATCATCTCAAACAACCTGAACGTCGTAATGAAAAAACTTGCCATCATCAACCTGGTAATGATGGCTCCAACCTTTGTAACAAGTTTCTTTGGAATGAACTTTAAGCTGCCGTTCGACGACCTGCCGGGCTATATACCAGTAATACTTGCAACAATAATGTGTCTTATTTCGGTTTTACTCTGCAGCTGGCTGCTCAATTTTAATCACGAAACAATGAGTGCTATTCGCAGAGCAAAAAAAATGAGCAGAAGTCAGAGAAAAACTGTAAAAGCGGAAACTAAAAAATTAAAAAAACAGGAAAAGAAATTATCGCGCTGAGCAGCAGATGCGGAAGCCCATGTAGTTATAACACTCGTTAGGGTCATAGCTGTAGCGGTCGCCGGAGTAAAGGAACATCGTATACTCACTCCAGCTTCCGCCACGACTTACACGTTCAAAGCCAACCTTAGGCCCGTGAATATTTTCTGAAGTATAGTCTTCAAACCAATCCCAGCAGAACTCAATAACATTACCGCTCATATCAAAAAGGCCGGCAGCATTAGCATTACCGCTTGCAGGGTAAGTCTGTTCACCAGGCTCAAACGGAACACCGGCAGTTCCTACATTATGAGAACAGGTTGCATTTTCACTAGTCCAGGCATATAAAAGCCCTTCTTCGTAATCATCAGAAATCTGGCCGCTTACTAAATCGCCGCGCTGAAATCCCAGCCGAGTCTTTCTGGCCGCATACTCCCATTCTGCCTCACTAGGAAGTCTGTACCCGTCACATTCCCAGTTACACTCACACAAATCACAAGCCGCAGTGTCGGCAGAATCGCGAATTACTTCACCGTTATAAGTGTAACAAGGAGTACGGCTGCGAAGCTCACTTAAAGCATTGCACCACACAACCGCATCATACCAGTTAATCATAGTTACAGGCTGAGCATAATTATCCTCGGTTGGAGCAGCCCCACGTTTACCGTTTGAGCCTCCTTGTCCCGGGTTTGCAAAATTGTAGCCAAGTTTTTCAGCTTTTACGCGAACCGAATGCCAGAGTGTATAAGTTGTTTCAAATTTGTTGATAGAAAAAGGAGCTAGCTCCCTCACAGCAGTATAAGCCTGAGTATCCTCGCCAATTGTATAAGTTAAATTATTTCTAAAAGTGACAAGGCTGATATGCGAAAAGGAGGTTTCTGCAAAAAGAAAACTTGTCATAAAAAAGAGAGAGAAAATATTGACTGTCTTTTTCAAGATTCTTTTCATTTGTACCTCCTTATAGGTTGCCACGTCGCCCTGCGGGCTCCTCGCAATGACGTCCAAAACCGCCTTGTCATTGCGAGCGCAGCGAAGCAATCCATTCTCCTCGCACTACCCTAAAACTACAATTTACACAATTCAGTCTTAGTTACCTTCCAGCCCTCGCCGTCTTTTTCAACTTCGAGCCAGGCATAAGTCTGTGCCTCGCCAAGGCTACCCGGATTAATTACCACAGTGTCACCAATTTTTTCAATATTGGTACCCTCGTGAATATGACCACAAACAACAGCAAGAGGTTTGTTTTCCTTAATGAAATCTGTAAATTTCTGGCTTCCCGCATGATGAACGCCATCAAAAGAGTCAACCTTATCACCAACCGGCGGATTATGACTCACCAGAATCAGACTATTCCAAAGCGAAGCATCACCGCTCTGTTCAACAGAGTTTTTTACAATATCAAAATCAGAAAGACATTCATCTTCCTCGCGTTCAAATTCTGTTTTACCGGTAAACTTTGTTCCACCGCCACTACCGGCAAATGCAAGTCCTTCATGGAAAACAAGCGACTTTTCCACACTGATATCCTGATCTTCAAGTTCCTCAAGAAAATCTTCATTATCGCAGTTTCCAAGAACAGCAAAAATTGAGTCGTGTTTCTTACAAAGCCTGTCCAAAGCTTCTTTTCCAGTTTCAGGCTTAAAGCATTCAGCAAAGTCGCCTCCAAAAACAACGGCATCAGCCTGCTTAAAAATCTCGTCCATTTTATCCAGCACATCATTGTGTGCATGTAAGTCACTAATTACTAAAAGTTTCATAATATCTCCATCTTTCAAGCCATTAGCTATAAGCTAATAGCTATTAGCCTTTTTGTGGGGAAGGCCTTCCCCTCGCTCGCACTTCGTTGCTCGCTACCCCTTCTCCTAAGGGGCTAGCCCCTTAAAATCCCCTCGAATGTCTTTCTAAGTTCCGACATCTGCTCCGCCGTACCGATTGTGATTCTCACAAAATCTTCAATTCCCGGAGTGTTAAAGTGCCTAATCAGAAGCCCCTGAGCCTTTACCTTCTGGTACAATTCATCCCCACCAATAGACGGATGCTTTGCAAACAAAAAGTTTGTCTGGCTCTTTAATACGTAAAACCCTTTATCCTTCAAAAAGTTATAGAATTTCTCGCGTTCTTCCACAACCTTGCGCGAAGTTTCAGCATAATAAGCCACATCTCCACAGGCTGCTTTTCCACTCACCTGAGCCACTGCATCCAATGGAAAGTGATTTACGCTGTTTTTTACAGTTGTTACAATATTTACGAGCTCCGGATTTGCAACAATGTAACCAAGTCTCTGGCCAGCCCCGCAAAGGCTCTTGGAAAAGGTTCTTACAATCACAAGATTCTTAAACTCAGCCAGAAGCGGAATGCAGGAC
>OCVV011351241.1_pt1 | contig 23964 bp, 52 predicted proteins | sample 1539721 | NCBI WGS metagenome assembly OCVV01 (sample SAMN02144230, study PRJEB22623) | gut metagenome | biome: sheep rumen | host: Ovis aries | place: New Zealand
AGGCGATAATCATCTTCAAAGTATTCAAAGTTGGGGTCTGGCGGCAATTTTCCTTGGAGAATATGAAGCCATTTGTCAAAGTGATCTAGGCGCTCCCATAGCTCTACCATGCCGGGGATATCTGCGTCTCCAATATCAATAAGTTCGCCAGTCTTCTTATCATACTTTGGCCTATTGATTACAGAGATTGATTTTTTATAAACGTCGCGCGTATAGGCGCTGCGGAACTCTTGCTCGTCAGTAGTCGGGTTCTCAATAATCTCATCAAACGATAACACATAGTCATCTGAAGTTTTGAAGCTATTATAACGTTTGTCGTTATTATAAACTTCGCCACGCTTTAAGGAGGACTAACCATTTTCATCTTTACCATAGAGAATGTAGGTGGCCATTTGTTCTAATTCGGAATCGGATGGATTTTTCTCTAGCGTGTTTAAAATGTCTTCAACCAAATGAAGGCGATCGGTGTCTCGTTCAATGTTGTAATCTAATGAATATGGTTTTTTCATTACATTTCAACACCTCCTTTATAACTATTTTATCATATTGGGTGGAGATTTGTCAAGTGTTTGACTTTTTTTAAATTTAGGTTGTAAAAATTAGGTTGTAAAAAATAAAAGTTGGTGGAATGTGTGGACGCGACCAGATCCGACAGGTCTATAACCTGCTTTTTTCCCAAAAGCTAGCCCCGGGGTGCTGGACCTGCTGGATGCTGGACCGCTGGGCCTGCAAACCCTTATAAATCAACGCTTCCAGGGTATACTAATTTCAACCTATACCATATCCAACATCATTTTTAAACCGGGGCGGGAGTAGGGTGGTCCGAGATGTACAATTTGGTATTTTCGGACCGACCCGGGGATGTACAATTTGGTATCGCGGATTTATCTTTGATCAAACCCAATTGGGCGGAAAATACCTTTGATCAAATATACCGGGATCAAATTATATTTGATCAAATCTTCCCGGGTAAAAATTATATTGGATCAAATATAATCGGGTAAAACTTACCGGGCAAAAATTACCTTTGATCAAATATAATTGGATAAAGGAAAAACTCACCTTGCGGTGAGTTTTTTCAGTAGCCGTTCATTTGTGATTTCCGCGCCGTCAAACTTTATCTGTATGTTTTCTCCGTTTACCACGATATCTCCGGCGACATTGAAGGGGACTGAATCTTTTACCCATTTTTCTCCGGTTAACAATTCGGTGATGATTCTTTCAAAGTTCTCACCTTTGTTGTACTTGTCCATTTTGGTCAAGTCCTCAACCGTTCCGCACTGGGTAGCCATCCGGAGGAGTTCGGCTTTTTGCGTCCGGGTCAACTTGATGCGGAGCTTTGCGAACCCACCGCGCGCCTCACTCGCGCGGTCAATCTTCATATACCGGGCAAGCGTTCCGAAGTCCATCAGCGCGTAGTACAGGATGTTCTGAACCATAAACCCTAAGATGTAGAGGTGGGAAGCGGAAAGGGCATTGTAGAGGTTCATCATCATTTCAGCGGTCATCGTGGGTACCTCCTTCAGTTGATACCTTATTTTAGCACATCGCGCCGGTTCTGTCAAGCGTTTTTCGGAATTTTTTTTCGGGGCTTCCGAAGATTAGATATCTTCGGAAGTCCAAGTTACGGTATATCCCAGGGCAACCAAGTCTTCAAGAAGGGAATACAGGGATTCCTCTTCTTCATCGTCCATGGCTTCGTATTCTTCGTTGAAAATCTCGTTCCAATCATCATCGAACCCGATGAAGTCTTCCACAGTGATGGTCATATCTTCCACAGTGATGAACCCGTAGTTGCTAAGCATTTCGATGATTTCCATTCCTTCGTCCTCCTTCGTGGATGCTTTCCGCATCTCTTCCTTACATATACTATTATACTCATATAGACCGGAAAGTCAAGCATTTTTTTGAATTTTTTTCATGTGAATTTTGGTACCAAATCCGCCATCTTAAAGAAGGGCATCTCCGCCGTAGGTCCGGGCCTTCTTTTGCTTCCTTCCATCTGTCTATTATTATACTCGTTTTTCCACGCTTGTCAAGCATTTTTTTATAAAAAAAGAAGGGCTTTCGCCCTTCTTATTAGAGCACTTCCACCGGATCCACCGTCAGCGCCTTGGTGGTGCCGTTGCACTTCACCACGATCTTGTTCTCCATCAGATTCTTCGTGGTCAGCTTCTCACCGAGATAAATGCCAGTCTTGCGGTTCTCCACCTTCGCTTCGTTGTCCTTCTCCATCAGATTCGTGATATATCCGAGGGCTTTCCGCAGGGAGGAGAAGTGAGCGATGGTCTCGGGACGGTCGGTGGCCCAGATGGTGGCGGAGATCTTGTAAATCGTCATTGTTAGCGTCCTTTCCGGTTTGGAGGGTTTTCCTTCCCTTACTGTGATATAAGTATAGCACACTTCTCGCCGGTTGTCAACACTTTTTTGAAAAAAAGTTTTTCGCCGGCGAATCTGTCCTTACTTGGACAGATCCCACGAAGCATAGCGCGCGGACAGGATACAGTCATCGAGCACGGACGTGGTGCCGTTGTCATCCATCAGCAGAGAAGCGCAGTCACCAACCATCCAGTCCTCAGCGCCCTCAAAGGCGAACAAGATGCCCGTGCAGGTCTCCACAACCACGGTATCCGCGTCATGGTCTACCGCATAAACGCGCGCGGTCAGCGGATAGATCTCCGCGCAAGCACTCACACAGGAGAAGAGAACCATCAGCACAGAAACCATCACAAGAACCTTCTTCATTGTCGTTTCTCCTTTCTTAGTCACCGCAGAGGACTTTGCCATTTTCCATCTTGACGATTTGCCACACCAGACCGCAGAACCAATACAGGCGAATGAAGTTAACCGCTTCCTTGTAGGTGGTGAAGGTCTTGGTCATGGTTCCAACTGTCGCAACATACTTCATAGGTTTCCGCTCCCTTCCTTTGATACATTCATTATAGCAGGTTCGGCGCTACTTGTCAACACTTTTTTGAAAAAACTTTCTCAGCCTTGCCGGCGAAAGGGGAAGACCTTACAGGTCTTCGCCCCAAGCATCTTCATCGGCGAACACGTCGCAGTAGAAATAGGCGGTCTTCTCTTCGTGATCTACTTCTTCCAGTTTAAAGCCATCATCCATCATCTCAAGCACTTCGTCAAGAGTCTCCACAACTTCATCGCCGTAGGTGGTTCCGCAGGTGATGGTGTAGCCCTTCTCAAACATTTCCTTCATAGTCATTGTCTTGTCCTCCAGTTATTTTTTGTTCCTTCCCTTGGAACAATTGTAGTATATCACAGCCGGTTCATAATGTCAATACTTTTTTTTAAAAAAAATAAAAAAAGTTTTTTTCAAAAAAGGATTGACTTTTTTCAGCCTTATGGTATAATATAATCATCAAAGGAAGGGAGCGAAAGCAAATGTACGAGAGCGATAAAGTAGTGGGAACCGATATCCGCGAGGCCATTAAGTGGATTGAGGCGCGCGACCTTTGGGATGAAGTGATCAACATTGAAGCCGATGCCACGGGAATCGTGGTGGCCGTGATCCACTAAGGATCACGGCTTAAATTTTTTTCAAAAAGGGGTTGACATCTCCGCGCCGGCGTGATATAATACAATTGCACCGAGGGGAGGAGGGACAGGGGAGAGTGCAGGCATTGGTTAGTTATAACTAACTCAGGAACAAAAAGAAAAGGGCTTTCGCCCTCACACAAACCGATAAACGGTGTAGTGGAAAACGGAGCCCTCAGCGATTCCGGACAAAGCAGCCATCAAAGAACCATCAGAGTGCCACTCAGCGGCCCGATCCTCAGCGACCAAGCCGATCTCGGCGGCGTACTTCTTCAAGGTGGCCCAAGTGGGAGTAGCGGCTTTCCAATAATAACGCATTTCTTCATAAGTGGTGGGAGTGAAAGCCTTTCCTTCTTCGGGGGACATAGCGGCGGTCATGGCCTTAGCTTCGGCAACCTTCATCATCATGGTGGTGGTCATTTTCGTATCCTTTCTGGTGTTTGGGATTTTCCTTTCCCTTTCAACGATGTTAGTATATCATATCTTGCCCGGCTTGTCAACACTTTTCAGAAAGTTTTTTAAACTTTCTGATTCAGCTTGTCCGCAACCCTTAAAGCGTCCTCGCGTCCGAAATATTCAGAGTGCCAAGCACAAGCAACCTTGTCCCAAATACCCCAATGATAACCATTCCAGACCCGAATAATGCGAGTCACATATCTCTTTTCCTTCTTCATGTTCCTTACCTTCCTTTCTCTTGTTCCTTCCCTTGGAACGATTATAGTATACCATGTCCGGTTCAACTTGTCAATCCTTTTTTCAAGAATTTTTCAAAAAAGTTTTTTAAAAAAAGGGGTTGACAGATTCAGCCGGCCATGCTATAATACAAGTACAGTCGAGGACACCCCGGAGAGGGGAAAGAGGCCGGACAGGCTCACGAGGAGTCCAGGCCTCAGTTAGTCATGGCTAACAACGGCGCTAAAGAAAACCGGATTCTTTTGAATCCGGCATGAAGGGCTTCCGCCCTTCTTAGCGCTTGCCCCACACAATCTGATGATAGGTCTTGTTCTCACGATATACCCATTCAATTTCTTTCTTATACGGGGTGTAATACTGATGCAGAGGGGTATGATTGTCAAGCCACTTAATCTGCTCAGCGGTCATGCACTCAAGACCACGGCAATTGATGCCCATGTAGGATTCATCGCCACCGACCCGGACCCGGATTGTCTTTTCGGGGAAATTGCTCTTGACCATCTCGCTAAACTTCATTTTCTTGCCCTCCTCTTTCTTCCGGTAGGTTCTTCCCTTACCGTGATTAAAGTATAGCACAGCCGGGCGGAAAAGTCAACACTTTTTTGAAAAAAATTTTTTCAAAAAATTTTCAAAAAGGGGTTGACAAATACCGGCCCTTCTGCTATAATATAATCAGATCAGGGGAGGAGCCGAAAGGACACTGGGACCCACGGCGAACCTGCCTATCTTTTTTGAAAGTCAAAGAAAGTCAAATTTTATGCCGGCGTGCTTTAGCACGCTAAAGTATAAAAGCAAGCTGCCGGCTGCTTTTGCATGGTAAAGTACGAAAGTGCAAAGGTCAAAGAAAGTAAATATTACAAAAGTATGAATGGATCCAGCCGCATCTTAACAAAAACTTAACAATATTTTTTTTGAAAAGGGGTTGACAAGCCGGATTTTCCATGCTATAATTAGGCATACCTTGAAGGGAGGAACGAAACGATGACGATGCAGGAAATGATCACCCGGTACAACGAGCGGAGCGCCGCTCACGCCTATGCCCTCGGGTTTGTGCAGGACGGCAACCTGTACGCCGCAAAGCTGACCTTCGCTGAGCTGAGCCGCTTCTTCAAGCTCGATCGGGCGAGCTCCAAGCGGGGCGGCTTCGCCAAGATCCGGATTAAGCTGACCGCCAAGGACCGTGCTGAGCTGAGTGCCACGGCGGAGCTGCTCGGGGCTGAAGACCTGCTGATGAAGGACAGCGCCCACAACAAGGGCGAGAACTTCGAGCGGGAGCTGACCGAACGCTGGACTTCCGAGACCTGGGTCAAGGACAGCGTCCCCTTCTGGGTGGCTGGGGACATCCGGGTGGACGGGATTGAGGTTCAGGTCAAGCTCGACGGGGCTGAGCTCACCAACGAGCGGACGCTCGGACGGCTCGGGGCGTAAGCCCCAGCCGGCAGCCCATGGCTTGACAAGCTCGGAAACCTGTGATATAATAAAGCTGTAAGGAGGGCTGGATATGTACTATTGGAGGGCTGCGGTGAAGCATGAAGAGGAAAAGAGCTACACTATTGTATATTTTGCTACAAAGCATTTAGATTATGTAGTGGATGTAGCAGACCTATTGGAAAGCTATGGCTTGCAGACTTGCAATCGTTATTTTCGTCGGCTAAACAAATTAGAGTTTATCGGCAATGCGTTATTGTGCCCGATTGCTACTATAAATACGTTTCAAAACTATAATCGTGCTGTCCTTATCGGATAACCGTGCCGGCGCAAAATTTTTTCACAAAAACACTTGACAACCATATAAAAATGCAGTATAATAATGGTACAGAAAGGGGATGAACGGATGACGATTTGGTTCGACATGGATGGCACAATCGCCAATCTTTACGGGGTTGAAGGATGGCTTGAGGATATTCGGGCACGGCGCACTCGCCCCTATGATGAAGCGCAGGTTATGTTGAACATGAGCCTTCTTGCTCGGTTGCTTCATCAAGTACAGAACAACGGGCACGAAATCGGAATCATTAGTTGGACAGCAAAGAATGGTTCCGACCTTTACAACGGCGAAGTCGCCCTTGCGAAAATGATGTGGCTTCACCGCCACCTTCCTTCGGTGGCATGGGATGAAATCAAGATTGTACCTTATGGCACAAACAAGCGCAACGCAACGAATGGTGATATCCTCTTTGACGATGAAGAACCGAACCGCACCGCTTGGGGCGAAGGTGCTTACACTCCCGAGCGCATCTTGGAAGTATTGAAAGGATTGAAATAAAATGAAGAACAATGCCCTTTGCAATCTTGTTGGAAGTATCGGTTGTTTCGTTTCTTTCTTCTGTTTTGTGTGCTATTTTTTCGGCATGGCCTTCGGCCTTTGGGGCACTCTTGTCGGAATGGCGCTTGCCGCTCTTGCCCTTGTTAATTATGACTAACCGCCAGCCGGCGGAATCTGCCGGCCGGCCGAAAAAGTTAACAGAATTGTAATATTTACACGCTTGACAACCGCATAAAGCGGTGCTATAATATAGCCATAGAAAGGGGATGGAACGATGAAGGAAATTTGGTTCGACATGGACGGGACGATCGCAAACCTCTACGCCGTGGAGGGGTGGCTTGATTATCTCAAGAGTGAGGATGTTTATCCCTACGCTAACGCGACCACGATGATGAATTTTTCGCTGCTGGCTCGGCTGCTGAATCGGCTGCAAGCTGAGGGCTGGAAGATTGGAATCATTTCCTGGACTTCCAAGAATGGGTCTGAAGCTTACAACCTCGCGGTTGAAGTGGCAAAGCGCGCCTGGTTGGCTCGGCACCTTCCATCTGTTGAGTGGGACGAAATCAAAGTGGTGCGCTACGGCACGAATAAGTGGAAGGCTTGTGGTAGCGGCATCCTGTTTGATGATGAAGAGGGCAACCGCAAAGCGTGGGAAAACGGTGAAGCTTATGACCCCTCCTTTATCATTGAAATCCTTAAGGGACTGCGCCAGATTTGACAATGTCAAATCTGGTTTCCGCCGGCGCAAATTTAATGCTTGACATCCAATTAAAGTTATGCTATAATAATTTCAGAAAGTGAGGGATGTGAAATGGTTAAGATTACTAAAGGACTTGCGAAAAAGATGTGGGAAAAGGGCGAAGAGGTTATGATTATCCCCAACCGAGTGAAACCCGATTCCATGCTTGCCTTTTGGACTACCAAACCCGTAGATGATTCCACGGCAACCTTTGAAAAGTTGTGTAATGCGATTCATTATTATAATTGCACTCCCGAAACGGGAATGAGTTTGGCCTATTATGCAAAGGACGGGATCTAATCCCGCCGGCCGAGATTGTGAAAACTTTCACAATCTTTTTTTCAAAAAAGTGCTTGACTTTTCCTAAAATTGTGATATACTATAATTGTTCCAAGGGAAACGTAAGAGCGATAAACCGCAATGTGTCGGGTGCGCGGCTCTCAAAAAAAGCGTTAAAATTTCCCTTGGAAACCCCTTGACATTAGATCACGAAAGTGATATAATGAATACGAACAAAGGGAAGGACACCCTACAAACCAGAAAGGAATTTGAAAATGAAGAAAGCCACTCTGCAGTATCTCGTGAATCTGATGAACGACACTATCGGTGAGAATGGCGGTGAAGCCGATACCGATGCGGAATATGTCGCCGCTCGTGATGAACTCGTCGCCGAACTGAACAAGGGACAGGCGCAGAAGGACAAGAACGCCGAAGCGTATGAGTCCATCCACGATCTGATTGTGGGCAATCTGTCCGATACTCCCGTAACTTGCGGCGAACTGTGGGAAGCGATTTCCGCAGAGGTTCCTTCGGGCATCACCAAGGGCAAGGTTCAGTATGCTCTGCTTCATCTGTGGCAGGATGAGATCGTGAAGATTGAGGGCAAGCCGAATACTTATCGGAAGGTGTAAGCCTTCGCCTTCGGCTGGTTGAGCACGCCACCCTTAAAGGTTAGACAATCGCACTAACCGCCGAACCACGAGGATTTCCAAGGGCTTTCAGTGTGGCTAAACAACATAAGCCCTTCTTTTTATCGGCGCGAGTTAGTCATGACTAACTCAGCCGGCGCGAAAATTTTCTTAAAAAAACTATTGACTTTTTCTCTAACTTATGATATTATAATCATGTCGAAAGGAGAGATGGGAAGTGAGTCCACCGCACCGATAGGCCAAAGTTAGCAAGGCGCATTGCTAATAGGCGATTTGAAACTGATGTGCGCCCATCCTTCACCGAACGTCCCGAACTCGGTGGGGAAATGAGGGAAGCGGCGAATTGATCACTCGCCGCTTATTTTTTCGCCGGCGCGGATTGTGAAAAAATTTTTTAAAAAGGTATTGACAAGCCCTTTATATAGTGCTATACTATCATTGTTCCGAGAGGGAACCGAAGAAAGAGGAAGGATACCTCAAAAAAACCAGAAAGGGAAATCACATGACAAATAAGGAAATGGCGCAAAACATCTACACCGTTCGCAAGGCCAAGAGTATGTATATGAAGATGTTGGCAGTAATGGCGTTCATTGAGAAGAATAAGGAAGTCGCCAACCTTGATCTGATCGTAGCTACAGGCGCCACTCCCGTAATTTTGGAAGCTCTTGAGCAGGGTGAAAAAATCCGCAAGGAAATCCGCAAGGAAGAAACGATTACTGTTGAAGTGCGTGGATACCATGGGCCGTTAGATGATGATGGTGTTGAACTGCCCGATGGCCCCGATACCATTACGATTACATATGAAGGAAGAACAGCCACTATCCCGAATCCGTTTAAGTGTAAACAGGAATATGGTTATTATAAAAAGCAGATTCAGGTTAGACGCAAATACTGGGTTTGGGTGGGGTGACCCACCCTCGCGCCGGCCCGACTTTGTGAAAAAGTTGTCAATCTTTTTTTCATAAAATGCTTGACTCTATTCTAAGATTATGATATACTTATATCGTTCCAAGGGGAGAGAGATGCGGAAATGCCTAATGGCTATCGGCAAGTGCTCGAAAAAAAATCAAACGAAATGGAAAAACCCCTTGACAACCACCACCAAGTGTGGTACAATAACAATGTCAGAGGGAAGTGGATCGCCCTCTGAAAGAACGGGAAGGTCGGGACCGATCCCCCAAACCCACAAGCGCAAGTGGCGACTTTCCCGAACGAGAATCAAAAAAACTCTTGACATTATAAGCACAAAGTGCTATAATGAATACACAACAGAGGAAGGAAAACCTCACAAACCAGAAAGGATTACCACTATGAAGAACACCACCTACGCTACCGTCTACGCTTTCCTGACCTCCAATGGCTTTGACAATGCCGAAATCCTCGCCGAGTTTGAGAAGGAACTCAATCGGGGCGCCGAAGCGAAGCAGGCGAAGGAAGCCCTGTACGCTTCCGCTAAGGATGTTGTCCTCCCTGCGATGGACGCTCCTGCCACCATCACCGAAATCTATGAAACGGTGGCTTCTGAACTGCCCGATGGCTTCACCAAGGGGATGCTTCAGTATGCGGTGACTCGTCTGTGGAAGGACGAGATTGAAAAGACCGAGGGCAAGGTTAATACCTACTCTCGCAAGGCATAAGCCTTGCCCCTCCCTTCGGGGGAGGGTTTTCTTTTTTCGTGTGAGTTAGTTATAACTAACTGCGCCGGCCGAAATTTTTTTCACGAAAGTGCTTGACATTATCCTAAAATTATAGTATAATGACAATGTAAGGAGGGGATAGCAAATGTGGAAGCAGATTTCTCTTACCGAGGCGGTTAATTGGTTGGTATCGGGCAAGGGTTTGAATGTCGGTTTTTACAACTGGCAGGGCACTCTTTATCTGTTGGGCGCTCAGCGGTATATGCGCGCCCGTAAGCGCAAGGAACTCGCGCGCAAACTCCTCCGTAACTATCATGGGCATGATGGTTGGTGGATTTACGAGTAATAGAAAGGAGATAACATCATGGTAACGGTTACGAAACAGGGATACATTCCAATTCCCATTATTCCCCATTATGAAATTATTTGTAAGAAATGTCACGCGGTATTTGAGTGCGATGAACCCGACCTTCACAGGGTGGTTATCGGACACGGGCAATTCGCAAAAGGCATTTACTGCCCGTGTTGCCATACTGAAATAAATGATTGGTACGGCGCCGAAAAATGGGTCAGGACCAACGGCTAACCGCCGGCGCGAATTGTTAATAGAATTGTAATAATTTTCCTATTGACTTTCCTATGGAACGTGATATAATGATATTGTTCCAAGAGGAACGGAAAGGACGAAAAAATGACTGATAACTTAAAGCGTTTAGTTAAAGCCCTTAAAAGCACTGGCCTAGATGTACAGGTATGCGATACGTGGGATGAAGAATATTACCTCATAACTATTTCTAATCCCAAGCAGGACGATGATTATCATCAGTTATGTTTCAACAAACAGACGGGAAGATATGCCTCCTATGTCAATGGGTCATATTTTGTACAGGCTTAAAGGAGAAAGAAAAAATGCGTACAGCACAGCAAAGAAAGAAACGCGCCGAAATGCTTAAGGAAATTAGTGATATTGTCACTAACTGCGATAATGATGCCGAATTTTTTACTCGCCTTCTTTGGGCAAATGAATGGATTAGTAATCAACTATTAACATTTGAAAGCGAGGAAACTGAAAATGCAGACGATGAAAACTTGGTTCGGCATTGAAACCGCCTACCGTTTTGAATGGAATGACGTTCGGTGCGGCATTACCCTTCTGAATGTGGTTCTGATTATGCTTTTCGGCCTTCAAGTTTCATGGTTCGGTCTTGCCATTGCGCTCTTCGGCGTATGCAAAGACCTCTCGCAGCATCGGCATATCAATGATGTTCTGATGCATTTGTCAAGCGTAGCACTCAATATCTATTTTCTGATTTTACTTTATAGGGGGTAATAAAAATGTTGGATTTCTTTTCTGATCATCCTGTCCTTTTCGGCATCCTCGCTATTATTCTTGTCCTTGCACTTGTGATCGGAATTGCCTATGGTATCCGCGGCAGTAAGAATATCCTCTTCGGCGGCAATCGTCAAGTGTTTGATACCAAATACGCTTTTCATTGGGCTATTATTGAACTCGGTAATGGCGAAATACTTGAAGGCGCGGTTAAGTCTTGGAATGATTATGATGAATCGGATACAGTACAAATCATAATGGAAGATGGAATTGTAATTCTTACCCATTATTCCAAAGTATTACTTTTCTCTGAGCGCCCTTAATAGACTTCGGTCTATTTTGGGCCGGCGCATTTATGCCGGCCCGCCGCTTGTGAAAAACTTAACAATCTTTTTTTCAAAAAACTATTGACTTATTTCTAATTCGTGCTATAATATAATTGTTCCGAGGGAGACAGGAGAAACCAAGGCAAGCCTTCATGGGACGGGCGCACAACCCCGTGTGGACGCACACGAAACACGCTCCCGAAGAACAAAAAGAAATTTCAAAAAAACACTTGACAAACTCCACAAGGTGTGGTACAATAAATACGAAAAGAGGGGAAGGAAAACCCCACAAACCAGAAAGGGAAACATCATGAAGAAAGTCACCATGCAGTCCATCGTCAATTACATCGACACCCACGCTATCGCGGAACTCGCTGATGCTCGGAACGAGCTGATGGCGGAGCTGAATCGGGGAGCTGAGAAGGCCCAGGCGAATCGGGAGCTGTACGAGTCCGCGAAGGATATCGTGCTGAGCGAGCTGAGCGACACTCCCGTGACTGTCGCTGAGCTGTACGAGTCCGTGGCGGATCGGCTTCCGAGCGGCTTCACCAAGGCGAAGGTTCAGTACGCCCTGGGGCACTACTGGGAGTCCGAAGTCGTCAAGCACGAGGGTAAGGTCAATTCCTACACTCGGGCCTAATAGAGAAGTAGCCCACCGTTTGGTGGGCTTTTTCTTTGCGCGCAAGTTAGTTGCAACTAACTCAGCCGGCCGCCGTTAGCCGAGGCTAACTGATTGTATACAGTATTCTTTTAAAAAAATTCTTGACAAAAATCAAAATTTATAGTATAATATATATGAAAGTTGAGGGAACGAGAAAATGGCGCGGCAGTACAGCGCCCCGTGAGGACAAAACCATGACAATAATTTTCTCAAATCCCTTGACAATTCCTAAATGTTGTGATATAATCCTCTTGTAATCAGAAAGGAGCGATGTAAAATGACTAAGGCCCAGCTTGAAACCGAACTGCGTAACTCTTGCCTTGACGTTCTGAAGAAAACTCTTGATGGTGTATATGGTTGTGATGTTCTCCCCGTGAGTGCCAATGAAATTGCCTTGCCCGTAACTGATGCCGAAAACAATGAAAAGTGGATTGTAATTAAGGTTTCTATCCCCCGTGGAACTCGGAATGGCAACGGATACGACCCCTACGATGGCTATGCCGCCGCCGAAGATTATCAGATTGACCTTGAGGAAAAGGCGGAAAAGAAGGCCGCCGCCGAAGCGAAGAAGGCGGCGAAGATTGCCAAGGATCAGAAAGCCCGTGAGGAAAAGAAAGCCCTTGCGGAAGCTAACAAGGGATTGAAGGAACTTCGCAAGATTAAGGACACGCCCCAGGCGTGAGCCTTTTTCTTTTCGCGCGAGTTAGTTGCCGCTAACTGCGCCGGCGCAAAATTTTTCCCGAAAAGGTATTGACATGCCCATTCTAACGTGCTATAATAGCAATGTTGAAAGGAGCGAAAGCAATGAAGGAACTGTATATGGTGTTTGATACTGAGACTTGCAATACCCCGAAGGTGAATGGACAGCTTGACACGACTTGCGGCCAGGTCTATGATTTTGGTCTTCAAATCGTAGATAACGAAGGCCGTGTATATAAAGCTCTGTCCTTTGTAAATGAGGATGTATTTTTCGGGCTGCCCGAAGCTATGCGTGAAGCCTACTTTGCAGATAAAATTCCGCAGTACTTGGACGATATGCGGAAAGGCACCCGTCAGATTGTCAATACGTGGCAACTGTATAAAATCGTGCGTGAATTGACTCGGGAATATGATATCAAGGCCTTTATTGCTCACAATGCGCGCTTTGATGTCCGTGTCCTTAATTCTACTTTGCGGTATCAAACGAAGAGCAAGCGGAGATTTTTCTTCCCCTACGGTATCCCGATTTGGGACACCATGACGATGGCGAATGATACTATTTGTAAACAGTCTAATTATCAGCGGTTCTGCATGGAGCATGGATATATGACCAACCATAAAACTCCTCAGGTCCGCAAGACTGCCGAAATTCTGTGGCGGTTTCTGACCAATGACAACGAGTTTGAAGAGAGCCACACAGGTCTTGAAGATGTAGCTATTGAAGCACAGATTTTCGCCGAGTGCGTCCGCAGACATAAGAAAATGGCGCGCCTTGCCGAACTTGATGAAGAGTGAGGCAGGCGGCCGGCGCGTAACAAAAACTTAACAATTTTACCTATTGACTTTTTTCTAAATCTGAGTATAATATATAGTGTCAGGAGGGATAGAGGATGCAGAGAGCGAGATATAAGAAACTTGATGAACTCGCCGCTTGGGACTTAAATAAAGGTTGCCGCAAGTGGATTGACCAGAGCACACCCGCCAGACGGAGACTCAAAAAGCGTTTACGCAAACAGGCAAGAGCCAAATTGAAAGGAGAATTAATATGAGAGATGCAAAACAGGGGACTTACAATGGTGATACCACTTACTGTACTGTCAATGCATATGGAGAATGTCCCTATTGTGATCAGTGCAACGTATGCCATATTGATGACCCGATTGCCGATTGCGACGACTTCGCTATGTTCTTTGAAGATTGGGATGAATGGCTTAGATGTGATGAGCCTCCCGAATATGATGAAGATTATGATGTAGGCTTTGACCCTTTCCTTGGGATGTTTACCGATGATTGTTAAGGAGGATAAACCCGCCGGCGCGATTTAACACTTTTGTAATAATTTTCTGCTTGACTAATTTCGTTTTCATGTTATAATAATAATTGAAAGTTGAAGGAAAACAACATAAACCAGAAAGGCAACCCCGATGAACTTCTTGGTGTTTGATGGCGAAACTTGTAATACTCCCGTGGTTGATGGGCAACTGGATGTAAAAAATGGTCAAGTATATGACCTTGGCGGGGCAGTCATTGATGAATATGGCAACGAGAAGGAACGCTTTAGCGTAGTAAATGAAGATGTGTTTTTTCGGATGCCCGAACAAATGCAGGAAGCGTACTATGCCGAAAAAATCCCCCAATATATTACCGATATGCGGATGGGAAAGCATAAAATCGTGGATACATGGGGCATGTATAATACGGTAAAAGAACTGTGCCAAAAGCACCATGTCCAGGCGGTGGTAGCGCATAATGCCAGATTTGACATTCAGACTCTTAATGCTACCATACGCTATCAGACGAAATCACGCAAGCGTTATTTTCTTCCTTACGGAATGAAAGTGATTGATAGTCTTAAATTGGCGAAGAAAGTTTTCGGCGCAGACCCACAATATATTACTTTTTGTAAAGAAAATGGATACATGACTAATCACGCTATCCCTCGCCCTCGTTTCACTGCCGAAGTGCTTTGGCGCTATATTAGTAAGAATAATGACTTCATTGAATCCCATACAGGGCTTAAGGATGTTGAAATTGAGAAAGAGATTTTTACTAAATGCTTGGAAGCCTTGCGCGCCAAGGCTTCCAAATGAGGGCGCCGGCGCATTTAACACAATTGTAATAATTTTTCTATTGACATTCGCGCGAAAATGAGTATAATATAATCATCAAGAGGAAAGGAATGGTACTGAGAATGAGAATTGGAAATACGGTTTTGGACACGGATAATATGACAGCAGAAGAAATGACCATGTGGATCAATGGCCTTCGGCAAGTTCGGGCGCGGCGTGGTACGCAAGAGAACCTTACTAAGCGCATGAACGATCTTATTCTTGAAGCCAAAGAAAACGGATTTGTCTTCCTTGACAAAAGTTGCGGTTTTGTCCGTGAAGTGGATGATTTCACTATATTTGACGAGAGGGCGTAAGCCCTCGCGCCGGCTAACTTAACAGAATTGTAATAATTTTCTTGTTGACATTTCCCCATGTCTGTGATATTATAATGGTGTTCAAAGGAGGGAATGACATGGAAGAGTTGAATGAGTTCTTACACCAAACGGTAAAAAACTCGCACAGATGCGCCCACTGTACTTACCGACACGATGATGGCATTTGCTTCTTCGCCTACGATTGCATTATGCACGATTTTAAATCTTTTGATGAAGGGAATGATGAATATGAATATCTATCTGAAGAACAATGAAGGTGAACAAACTGTCCGCTATCTTCCCGTAATGAAGGCCCTTTGGTTGCGGTTTATCGTGTTTGCGAAGTATAGAAAAGAAGATCGTCCGATTGTGAGGTTTGTAATATAATGTGTAGTATTGAAAGAGATAGTTTATGTACTATATGTCCATATGATGATAAGTGTAAAGAAGAGCGTGAACAATTCCTTTATGAGCTTTGTTTTAAATGGTGGAACTTTGATGAAGTCCCTCCCGAACATCTAAGAACAGAAGAAGTAATTTCGGCAATGATGAACTATATTCATGACAACCCCGAAAAATTCCGCGGTGCTCGCCCTTAGTGAGCTGCGCCGGCCCGATTTAACAGAACTGTAACAATTTTTTTATTGACATAATTAAAAAAATAAGTATAATATAAGTATGAACTGAAGGAAAACAGGTTAAACCAGAAAGGAACTTGAAAATGATTTGTTGGACACTCGGAACTATTGTAGGAAATGTACTTACCCGTACTCCCTTTATGTTTCTTTTCCTTATGCATGACTATCTCGGTACTCTAATTTGGGTAGGGGTTGATACTATTTTAGACGTATGGAAGAAAGTAAGAAATTTATGATTTGAAAGGAGCAATTAACAATGAAAAACTTTGCAGACTTTATCAAAGAGACCTATGACATTGAAATCCCAAAGGGCAACGTTCCAGGCTCTTGGTTCATTCAGAACCATATTCCTATGGTTGTACGTTGTTCTTGTTGTGATATGACCATGGCTTCGCCCTCTGCTTGGATTGATGACGAAGGTTACACATATTGTGAAAATTGCGCGGAAGTGGAGTAACTGCGCCGGCCCGCGATTGTATACAGTATTCTTCAAAAAAAGTGCTTGACTTCTCTCTGAAATTTTGCTATAATTATCGTGTCAGGTGAGGGGAGCAAGCTTCCCGAGGGCGAAAAAAACTTTGAAAAAAAGTTGAAAAAGCCCTTGACAAACTCCCCGAAATCTGATAGAATAAAGATGTTCCGAGAGGGACAGAAAAAAAGAGGAGAAGGACACTCCACAAACCAGAAAGGATTTATATCATGCGTAAGACCACTATCGAGACTCTGGTTGCCTATCTGAACGGTGAGACTGTTACCAACCTTGATGAAATCAGGGACGAACTGGAGACCGAACTGAATCGGGGTAAGGCTAAGGCCGATGCGAATCGGGCGGTGTATGCGGATATCCACGATGCGGTGATCGCCGCTCTGAAGTCCGCCACCGAGCCCGTGACTGCCCAGGAACTGGCGGACGAGACTGGTTTTGCCAAGGGCAAGATCGTCTATGGTCTGCGGAACTACTGGGCCGATGAGGTTGAGAAGATTGAGGGCAAGGTTAATTCCTACACCCTCAAGGGCTAATGCCCAAGCGCCTTCGGGCGCTTTTCTTTTTATGCTTCTATTGGATACTGTATCCAAAGGCGCGCCGGCAGGGTTAGCCGAAGCTAACCTTACCGATTTGCCGCGTAGTCAATCAGTACAGGATGGCCATCTTTCCAACCATAATTTCCATTGTGCATATCAAACACGCGTTCGCAAACCCAGTCGCTTTCATCGGGCTTCATGTACCAATCAGCATCGTATTCTTTCCGACCAATCCCACGAATACGGGGCATCACACAGAAACTCAGTCCATTATATTCAACCGCGGTGGGCTTAGCAAACAGATATTCAAATCCGTCCGCTTCCGCCTGCGCGTAGATATCAAACTCATTCGCGCAACCGCCGAAGGTATCAATATGATACCGCGAACCGCAATCAATCTTCACAACATAGTCGGAAGTAATCAGCGCAACACGGGTCAACCCATTCGCAACCCTCACATGGCGATGATGTTCATGGTTAAAGCGAATTACCGCCCATTCATAGTCCTCAACCTCTTCGCACTCCCAAATATAATTGAAAATCTCATGGATGAACTTTTCCGCCCGAACTTCATAAGTGTTCCGCATTGCTTAGCACCTTCCTTTCCACGCTCTTATTGTAGCAGAAAAGCAATTACAAATCAATAGCAAAATTGTTACAAAAGTGTTAAGTTTTCCGCGCGCCGGCGGCCGAAATTGTAATAGAATTGTAACAATTTTAAGTATTGACTTTTTCTAAAATTTGAGTATAATATAATCATGAAGTGAAGGAAAACACTCCAAACCAGAAAGGAAATTGAGATGGCTAAGATTTCTAAGACTGTGGTGGATAAGGAACTGCGTGACCGTGTTTTTGATCAGCTATTTGGGTGTATCCCATTGGGCGATGAAGATGGATGGAATAAAATCAATGATCGTCAAATGGGTATTGTGATGGTGGATGCAAATAATAAATTCCGCTATGTGCGAGTGGGCGTTATTGTCGCCGAAGAGCGTGAGGATATGACCGCACAGGAACTCATGCAGAAGGAGATTGACGAGTACAATGCCAAGCAGGCAGAGAAGGAAGCCAAGGCGAAAGCCAAGGCGGAAAAGGCGCAGAAGGATAAGGAACGTAGAGCGAAGGAGAAGGAGGAAAAAGAAAATGGCGTACAGTGAAACTTGCCCTAAGTGCGGAAGTGAAGACTATGAAGTCGAAGACTACGGAGATAGTTTTGATGGTTTTGGTGGTGAACAATGGTGGACTTGTACTTGCAGTAATTGCGGATGCAAATTTGATATGACTAAAAGTTATAAACTGACTAATGTTGTTATCGAGGAGGTTAGCGCAAGCTAACTTCCGCCGGCCCGCAGATTTAACATATTTGTAATAATTTAGTTATTGACTTGTAATACCAAATTTGCTATAATAACAATGTCGAAAGGAGATGCGAGACGATGAGTAAGAGCAAGAAGAAACAGCAACCGAAAACTTGGGCAGAAGTATTTCAGGCCCAGCGCAAAGAGTTTCCTCAGGGATACTGCGTCACTCGCATCATCCCCGACAAGCGCAGGAAAGCACCGAAATATAAAGGAAGGGAGTTTGATGAATAATGTGCATTTACTGGTCAATACGTTATGGTTGTGAGCATCCCAAAGGGAAAGAGGAAAAGCCAACCGCGGATTGGACTTGTGAAGAAACTTGTCCCTATTATCAAGATGAAGATGAAGAAGAGCACCCTATTTGAAAGGAGAAAAGAGTATGGAAAATGTAATCAAAATCGTTAAGTCTATTCGGATTGACAATAAAGCTTTGGAAACCATGGATAAAACTTGTTGTATCTTGGATACAATTGTTGATGAACTGCATGAGATCATTAAAGAAGACGATTATTATCAGAATCTTTATGAAAGCGCTAAGGCCGCATGGGCAGGTCTTTCTGATTTCCTTGATGCGTATGCCGAACGTGATAAGTAAATCGCGCCACGGCGCGCCGGCTAATTCAGCCGGCGTATTTTTATTTCAGCCGGCGCCCCTACCCATCTCCTCCCCCATTATATCATACCACAACTTCGGGCGCAAGTCAAGCTTTTCAAATGTTAAATTTTTGTTACGAAAGTGTTACGAAATTGTTACAAAAGTGTTACGACCCCGTTCATGCGGCGGAGCCTTACCGCATAAGACGCCCCTGTGGTCGCGGCGGGTCCTTATATTACAAGGCGCCACAAGCTGCAAGCTGGAAGCTACAAAAGCTGGAACTCCGTCGTTGCCTCGCAGAAAGGCTCCACAAGCTGGAAGCTGGAAACCATATACGCACCCAAGCTGGAAAAAATCAGAACCACCAATTTTCGGCTCGCGCAAAGCTGCGATATTCCGCATGCGATAGGGAACACAAGGGCCTCGCGCAAGCTGAAAATCCGTCGGAGTGAAAATACGAGGCTCCGCCAGAAAGCAGAAAAAATTAAAAATCAAATATTTGACTTTCGCGCAAATTTTGTGTATAATATATATGTAAAGAGGAAAGGAGTGGAAGTATGAGACGAGCCTATGTTGTAGTCGGCGAGAGCGAAAAGAGCGGCGTCGTATTGTCGTGGTACGCAGTCGCGCACTCTATGCAGCGGGCAGACGAGCTATGCTATGAAGCCGAGCGAGAAGCCGACCCGGAGGATGGCCTGATTTATACTTGGTATGAAGTAATTGAGGAGGATGATTAAAATGACTACTCGCACTTATTATCTGCCGAAGAACCGCTTCTCTGTGTATGTCCTGAACAAGATTGTGGATAAGATTGGCTGCTCCTTTGGAGACATCAAGGTGATGCAGTACGGCGCCATTCGTGTTCCCATCACCTGCAACGAGCGCGATGTATCCAAGGTTGAGAACATTCTCAAAACCTTTGATATGCTCGCCTAACATTTGACTTATATCAGAATTTCTGATATAATATATATGTAAAGAGGAGCTGAGGATGCACCCAAGACGCTCCCTTACCGAGGAATTCGCATAAGCTGAGATCAGCAGCCTCGTTAAAAAATTGAGCTCGACTTGACTTCAATAATCGGCCGCAGGAAGATCCGTTGAATAGCAAAAGGATAAAGGATGCGGTAGGAGCGCTATTGCGGGGCGTGCATGTCGCCGCAATAGGCTGCCTTAATTAGAAAAATTTTTTCACCAAACATTTGACTTTTCCCCAAAAATCTGATATAATATAACCATCCCGAGAGGGAAAGAAATAAAAATTGTGCAGGCTGGTCTGCCGCAACTAAACCAGAGAGTAAAAAGGAGTAAAAAATGACTATTAACGAACTGAAGAATCTAATTTCCGGTATGGAAGGCGCCACCATGGCCCGTGCCAACAAGACCAACTTTGTTGTAATTCCCTGCGAAGACGGCGTTGCCAAGGTAAATGTTACCGTGGCTCTCGCTAAGGATACCAAGAATCATGCTGCTTTCAACATGGAAGCCGCTATCGCTGAGTACAAGGCTTGGGAAGCTGAGACTGCCCTAAAGGCCGCTGAGCGCGCCGCTAAGCCCAAGGTACAGCGTGGTCCTTCCCCTGAAGCCCAGGCTCGCCGGGACGAGCTGGACGCTAAGATTGCCGCTCTCCCTGCCTTTGTGGAATACACCGCTACTGACATTCGCAATGCTCTAGGCAGCTCTGTCGCTGACAACGTCCTCGTCATGCAGATTGGCTCCGCCGCGAAGCGTCTAGTAGAAAAGGGTGTTCTAACTGTCTCTACCCGTGAGGGAGATAAGAAGTCCTATTACACCAAGGCGTAATTTCCTCCAGAGAAGCCCGAAGAAATTCGGACTTCTATTTTTTTATAATGCAATTGTATACAGGATACATATTTGACATTTAGTAAAATTTGATGTATAATTTTTATAGAAAGAGAGGGGATGAAGGAATGGAAAAGTACTGGGCGTTGGATTATGTTGATTACTATTGCTGCGAGCTGGTATATGACGACCAGCTGTATGCTACTCCCGAAGAAGCTCGTGCGGCACGTGCTGCCACGGGAAGGCCCGACCTGTTTGAAATCACTCCCTATCGGTATGTTGATTTGCTGGAAGTTTATGAAGCTAACAAGCTGGATATTGTAGATATGAAAGTGGTAGCAATGTATGAATAAGCGGCGATGCCGCTTATTTTTTTAATGTCGGCTGGATACAGTATTCTGGATACAGTATCCTGTATACAATTTAATTTAAAATTAAATAAATTAAATTTATTTAAATTTATTTTTTAAAAATAAAATAAAATTTTAAAAAATTATTTATTGACTTTTATTTAAATTTATGTTATAGTATAATGGGGAAGTATATATATAAATATATTGGATACTGGATACAGAATACGAAATACTGGATACAGTATATTGGATACAGAATACTGTATACAATGTCGCCGCATCTCTTAGGCGAAAGTAGTAGTAGTAGTAGTAGTAGTAGTAGTAATAGTAGTAGTAGTCTCTCCCACTATATTATAACACAAATTTAAGCTGGAGTCAAGTATGTATCCGCGCGCAAATTGGATACAGCGCAAGCTGCAATTTCATTTTACTTCTCTGACATGAATGCGGCCGCGAGAAAAGGAAATACAAGTCCCGAATTTCAATTTCATTTTCGCGCGCAAAGCTGCAATTTCATTTTGGATTGGGACTGCCCGAAACCTTACCGGGATGGGAATTTCATTTCCCATTACTGCATAAGAATAAAAAAAGAAAGGGGTATTGGATTTTCCCAAATCCAATACCCGAAAAATATCACTTATTTACTCATCTTTTGTAGAGTAGGACCTTTCTCATTAAAATAATCTATAGTCCAGAAACTGTCATCCGTAGTTTCAATATACGCTTCAAAATCAAAATCTTCAACAGTTTCATTTTTAAGCGCTTTCACTCGCGCAATCTCCTCTCGTGGGGCTATTAAGTATAAACCCTCCCCCTCTTTATAAATATATCCATAGATAAATACTTCTAAATCAATAAAGGCTGAAAAAGTTCCAATAGCCCAATCATCTCTTTCCTGCTCTGTCATATGTGGTTGCCGCCGTAGCATTACTTTTCCACATTCAATCATTCTCAATCTCCTCCTTAATCCTATACTATATCACATGCGCCCTGCCATATCGCCGCTTCTCTACACGCGACGGATAGCTTTTTAAAAGTGCATTTGCGGTGGTAATTTTTTTAGGTTCCATTTCATCAGTATATATAGGGTACTGCCGCAATAATTCTTTAATTTCATTTATATTATGCCATTGATAATACTCTACCGGGAAGCCTTTTTGTACAAAGGAAACTAACCCCCTTGCGCTTTCAAGTAAGTATTCACGCTCTGGAGAAAAACGTGCGCGCATATATTGATGCACATCTTCATAGTCATTAGAATTACAAATCCAATCCTAATATGTTTCATCATACACATCAATGCCGCGCCCTAGCACGCCAGTTGTTATTACAAAGTCATATTGGTCTGGAACTTTTCCAACTTCTTTAATCATAGCTGTAGCATCATGTTTTTCTTGTGTGTAAATATCCTAGTAGTTAGGATTACTTTCCGACCATATAGTAATAGGATTTAAACCCCATTTACGAACCTCTATTTCTATTTGTAATGCATCGCTTATAAACTTTGTATAACACCAATACTTTCGTCCATCGGGTTTAAACATACCGCCGCGAATTGCTGTAATTAAATTACGAATAAATTCTGTATGCTTTGCAACGTATTTCCATTCTAGTTCACCACTAATAATATAATTAACATATTGCTTAAAATATGCGGCCGCGCATTCAGGTGTGGCAGAAACTGCAATAAGAATAATTTTTGCTGGGTCTAGTATTAAAGTTTTAATTTGATATACAAAATTTACCACCGATTTGGAATTACCGCGCCGCAAGCTTTCTACTAGTAATTCTAGTGAAAAATCCGGCAAGAGTTTTTTTATCTATTTAACCTCTTTCTCATAATAGTTTTTAATATCATCAAACTCATCCCATATAATCATGTCAATATCTTCAAGCCATTCAGTACCTTCATTACGTAGCAAGGCCGCGAAAGTTTGATAACACATTACATGAACATAGTTTTCATCTTCATCTGTAGTCCATACCCCTTTGCGCCTATGTTCAAACCAACCATTGTAATTATTATCCGTAAAGACCTTGGCTTTATCGCTATGGTTCGCTGCTATAACGTCCCGTGTAGGCTTGTTGTGTACTAGATACAATACGTGCTTTCGTTCTCGCGCGAAAGTAAGTATTCTTTCATCAAACATGAAAGTAGTTTTCCCATAACCAATGGGTGCGCGAATAATGTTAAATTCGCCAGGTTTAATCTTAGATAAATCCGTATCGGTTATAATCTATGATAAGAATTTTTCTTCCATTCTCTTCACCTCAGTTTATTATACTATAATTTTTATAAGAAGTCAAGTTCTTACATATAATAAATAGCAATCCTATTGTAAAACTACCACATTTTCTTCTCTTTTTTAAAAAAAGTGGTATTTCTAGAGGTGGTATTTTAGACCCCTATATAATAAGCTTTGAAATCTGAAACAAAAAAAATGCCACCAAAAAAATTACTACAAAAAAATTGTAGTAAAAAAATGGTGGTATTTTAGACCCCTATTTATTAAGCTCTGAAATCCAAAACCAAAAAAATATCACCAAAATTTTTCTAAAAAAAATACTTGACATGTGTATGAAATTGGCGCACGCACTCCTATTCGCCCCTCCCCAACCCCTCTCTACGCCCACGCGCGTGCGGCTCCATCACCCTATATCCGTATCACTACTCACATCTTACCTGAATCCATTCCTATCCTTCCTTTTTACTGTGATAGGAGGTACTTTTTATTTATAAATAAATTGATTATTTTCTTCTTTCGCGCAATAAATTATTAAAATTGATTTCTTTTTCTACTACCTAATGGGTGAGAAAAGGGAGTAATCCCGAAATTGAGGTGATATGTAAATGAATATTATATCAAAAGTAGGTTAGAGAGATAATGTAGTAACCTACGAACATATTTGCGATACGCGCGCAGATATGGAGAA
>OCVV011125381.1_pt1 | contig 23942 bp, 20 predicted proteins | sample 1539721 | NCBI WGS metagenome assembly OCVV01 (sample SAMN02144230, study PRJEB22623) | gut metagenome | biome: sheep rumen | host: Ovis aries | place: New Zealand
CCCCTCACTCCAGCCGAGTCTGTCTGTACGAATGTACAGACCTGACGAGGCAAAATCTGCACTATTTTGAGTTTATCGACAGACTGAAGCAGGAGACCTTGTTCTCCTGCTTCTTTCCTTTTATCCTATATATCCTACTATCTTAACAGCCGCTATCGGCTTGCCGAGGTCATCTCTTACCATAACGTTATAACAGCAGGTGGTTCTGCCCTTGCGGATAAGCTCCGTCTCAGCGATAAGGCGCTCACCCTTCGGAGTGCTAAGAAACGATATATCAGACGACAGTGAAACTGTCCCTGACTTTTTCCAGTTTGTCGCAACTGCAAAAGCAAAGTCCGCCAGCATGAAGTACACTCCGCCCATCACACCGCCGACTGCATTTTTATGTCTCTCTGCAATAGTCAGACTGACCCTTGCATAGTCCTCACCGACCTCGTCAATAACTGCGCCGTTCTCGGTTGCAAAACGGTCTTTTGAAAAGAACTCTCTTACCTGTTCGATATTTGCCATTCCGGTATTTGCTCCTTTTACTTATCCTCTCTTGTGTACCATGACCTAAGCACCTGCTCGGCTTTTTTGCCGTAGACAGTAAAGTCCCTGTTCTCCCTTGCCTTCTCTATCGGCGGAAGCTTTGCCTTCCAGTCCCACCAGAAGTAACCGCAGAACCAGTCCTTATCCCAGGTAGTACTGAGAGCCGCCTCATAGAAGTCAGCCTGCTCCTGCTCATCAAGAGGTACATCTCTGTAGTGGAAATCCCACGGGTACTGTGTACAGCCCTGCTCGTTTCTGACGCCTATCTCTGCCATCATAACGGGTCTGCCGTAATGCTCATGCATTTTCTCAAGCCTGCTGACTACCTCTGTCCATACCGCTTTCATTTTTCCAAGCGAACGGTCACTCGGCTCTGTGCATGGATAGTATCCCGACACACCTATCACATCGACCTCGGAGAGCCAGTCAAAGCGGAACTCATCGCCGTGATTGATATTGTGCATAATGATACCGTGATAAACCTCACGGACATCGGCTATAAGCTTTCGGCAGTAAGCAGACTGTTTGTCCATGCCTGCCATTTCACAGCCCGTACAGAGCATCTCACAGCCCTCTTCCTCAGCGAGCCTTGCGTAGTATGTCATTAATCTTGTGTAGCTTGCAAACCAGCGCTCCCAGTACATAGGGTTCTCAGTCGGGAAATCTATCCTTGCTCTCCACGAACGGTCAAGGCAGTCCACCATTGGTTTAAGACAGACCCTAAGCCCTAAGCTTTTTGCCTTGCGTATCGCTGACCTTACCTCATCATCGGTCTGTGTTCTTCCGAAAAGAGCGAACACATTCAGCGAATAATAGGCTTCCTGAAAGCAGTTTACAGGTATACATATCCAGTCAAGACCGTTTTCAGCGAGGCGCTCCATTGAAGCGTCAGCCTCAGGTGTGCCGAACACTCCGCTTCCCGAATAAAAGCCCCATGTATATCCTTTGCAGAATAGTTTTTCGTTCATAGCTTTACTCCTTAGTAAAAATCCTTATAGAAAACCCGCAGGTGACTTCCAAGCTCTCGGTTTCGATAAGCTTTGCACTGTCAGGCTTCGATGTCTTATAGCTGTACGGTGTCATTCGGTAGAGACTGAGTATCTCCTCACGGCTTGCAAGCCTTGCCTTATACTCCAGAACCTCTTCCTTGCCCTCTCTGAAGCTTTCCAGGCCGTATTCATTCGGCTTGTTCCTGTAGGGCTCCTCATAGATCAGAGCCTTTAGCTCAAACAGGTGATCGGGAGAGGGAGAGATGACCAGAAGCTTTCCTCCGTCTTTAAGCACCCTTGCGTACTCCCTGTCGCTGACAGGGGCGAAGGTACACACTATCAGATCTGCCGACTTATCCTTAAACGGCAGCTCAAATGCCGACGCTACAGCAATCTGAACATTATGAAGCCCCTTCTCATTCACCCTTGACATAGCATGAGAGCAAGCTCCCTTTGATATATCCACCCCATATATTCTGGCTTTCTCAAGAGCACCTGCGTACTGCACAGTGTAGTAGCCCTCTCCGCAGCCGCTGTCAATGATGACAGGTTCTTTACAATCGGCAGTCAGCTCTTCCATGATCTGTGCAGCTCTCTGAGCAAGCCTTTCGTAATGCCCGAAATCCAGAAACTCAGTCCGAGCCCTTACCATATCGCCATTGTCGCCCGCTTTTTTGGGATTGTGCTTTTTTGTCGTGAGAAGATTTACGTAGCCCTTTCTGTGCAGGTCAAAGCTATGACCGTTCGCACACCTGAAGGTGCGCTCACCTTTCACAAGAGCTTCTCCGCAAACAGGACAGATATACAAATCCTCACCCCCCGATCATCAGATAATTACTGCTTTCATAATATCACATCTTTCATCTATTTACTATGTATTTTTTATTAATTTTACAGGCTCGTGAATATTCTTTTCTTCCTGCGGACAGAATAATCATAAAAACGAAAGGAAGATTCTATGCGCTCAACAGTAATTATGCGTCAGCCCCCTTCTGTAGTTTCCTACGCTGCGATAGGCGGAAAGAAGGAAGAGGAAGGCCCTATGGGGCAGTACTTTGACAAAATAAACGATGACCCCTGCTTTTCCGAGGACACCTTTGAGAAGGGCGAAAGCCAGCTTCAGAAGCAGGCAGTCAGGCACGCTCTCTCAAAAGGCGGCTTTCAGCCCTCTGACATCGGAGTTCTCTTCGGCGGCGACCTGCTCAACCAGTGTACGGGCACTACCTTCGGAATCAAATCCTACGAGATACCCTTTCTCGGAATATACGGAGCCTGCTCCACAATGTCAGAGGGGCTGCTTCTCGCTTCCCTTTTCGTTGACAGAGAGATATGCCAAAAGGCAATGGCAGTCACCTCATCTCACTTCTGCACCGCTGAGCGTCAGTACCGTATGCCCCTCAACTACGGCGGACAGCGCACTCCCACTTCGCAGTGGACAGCTACCGCCTCGGGAGCGCTGGTGGTTTCCCCCTCGGAGAAGGCCCCCTTTGTACGAGCCTGCACCGTCGGAAAAATCGTTGACATGGGCGTCACCGATGCCAACAATATGGGAGCCGCTATGGCGCCTGCCGCCTTTTCAACGATCAGCACCTTTTTTGAGGACACAGGCATGAGCCCCTCGGACTTTGACCATATCGTTACAGGCGACCTCGGCGCTGTAGGAAGCTCGGTTCTCTGCTCGCTGTTTGAAAAAGCAGGTATCAATATTTCTGACAAGCATCTTGACTGCGGCAAAATGATTTATGACCCCGACACTCAGGACGTACACGCAGGCGGCAGCGGCTGCGGCTGTGCGGGAAGCCTGCTATGCGGATACTTTCTTCCGAAGCTTGCCAAGGGTGAGCTTCACAACATTCTCTTTGCTGCAACGGGAGCGCTGCTCTCTCCTACCGTATCACAGCAGGGCGAGGCTATACCTTCAATATCGCATTTAGTATGGCTGTCACACGAAAGAGGGTGAACGAATGATATACCTTTATGCATTTCTTATCGGCGGATCGCTCTGCGCTGTCGGGCAGTTTCTTATAGACCTTACAAAGCTGACTCCCGCAAGAATACTTGTAGCTTACGTCTGTACAGGAGTTTTCCTCGGGGCTGTCGGCATTTACGAGCCCTTGGTAAAGCTCTCGGGAGAGGGCGCAAGGGTACCTTTAACGGGCTTTGGTTATCTGCTTTGCAAGGGAGTTGAAAAGCAGATAGATAAAGACGGCTTTATGGGCATTTTCACAGGCGGTCTAACAGCCTGCGCCGCAGGAGTGGCGGCAGCAATGGTGTTTGCATTTATTGCAGCGCTGATATTCAAGCCAAAGCAAAAGCAGTAAAAAGCATAAAAGCAGCCCGAAACACATCGGGCTGCTTTTGTATAGTATTGCCTTTTTTCAGATGTATCAGAGCTCAGTGCAGAACTCTACCTTCTCTCCTGCGAGAATCATGTTTGTAGTTCTTACCGCACACATTTTTCCGCACATTGAGCAGGTGTGTCTGTCGGCAGGAGGTGTGCTCTCAAAGTACTCTCTTGCCTTATCGGGGTCAAATGCAACCTTGAACATATCCTCCCACTCAACCTTGTGTCTTGCCTCAGCCATTTCATTGTCCTTATCCCTTGCGTGAGGCACTCCCTTAGCGATATCCGCAGCATGAGCAGCTATCTTTGAAGCAACTATGCCTTCCTTAACGTCATTGACATCGGGCAGTCTGAGGTGCTCCGCAGGTGTGACATAGCACAGGAAGTCTGCTCCGCTTGCAGCTGCTATAGCGCCGCCGATAGCAGAAGTTATATGGTCATACCCCGGGAATATATCCGACACCAGAGGTCCGAGAACATAGAAGGGCGCATTGTGGCAAAGCCTCTTCTGCAGCTTCATATTAGCCTCGATCTCGTTCATAGCCATGTGACCCGGACCCTCAACCATTACCTGAACGTCCTTCTCCCATGCTCTCTTTGTCAGGTTTCCAAGCTCTATAAGCTCAGCTATCTGACCTGCATCGGTTGCATCATCAATGCAGCCGGGGCGGAGTGCATCTCCAAGGCTTATGGTAACATCGAACTCACGCAGTATCTCAAGCACCTCATCATAGTGCTCAAAGAACGGATTTTCATTTCCTGTCATCATCATCCACGCAAAGAGAAGTGAGCCGCCTCGTGAAACTATGTTCATCTTTCTGCCCTCACGCATAAATGCCTCAACTGCTCTTCTGTTTATTCCTGCATGAATGGTCATAAAGTCAACACCCTCTTCCGCATGGGCACGGACAACTTTAAGAAAGTCCTCTGCAGTGATTTCAAGCAGATCCTTTTCAAGGTAGCCTATCGCATCATACATAGGCACTGTTCCTATCATTGCAGGGCTCTTCTCAATAAGCGCCTTACGGAATGTGTTTGTCTTTCCGTAATTTGAAAGGTCCATTATAGCCTCTGCGCCGAACTTGTGCGCAAGGTCAACCTTCTGCATTTCAACGTCATAGTTCTTGGCATCTCCCGAGATACCGAGGTTTACATTGATCTTTGTCCTCATCTTTGTGCCGATACCCTCAGGCGAGATCGACTTGTGGTTTACGTTGCACGGAATTGCTACCCAGCCCTTTGCTACAAGCTCACGGAGCTCCTCAGCGTCAATGTATTCCTTCTCTGCAACTATCTTCATTTCAGGTGTGATAATGCCCTTCTTGGCAGCTTCCATCTGTGTGTAATATTCTTTCATAGTTATACCCTTCCTATTCTGCAAACTTACTGTGTATGTCAAATGCGTGATTCATCGGCCCTGAGCCCTTTCCCAGATCGAGCATAGCACTCAGCGCTCCCGAGATATACTCCTTGGCTCTTCTGATACTCTCTGAAAGCTCATAGCCCTTTGCGAGATTTGCGGCTATCGCACTTGAGAGCGTACAGCCCGTGCCGTGAGTATTCGGGTTATCAATGCGCTCACCCTCAAACCATGTGAAGTCTTTTCCGTCATAGAGCACATCCTTAGCATCATAAACACGGTGTCCGCCCTTGATAAGAACGGGGCATTGGCAGTATTCGCAAATGCGCTTTGCGGCCAGCTCCATATCCTCAACAGTGCTGATTTCAACCTCAGCGAGTTCCTCTGCCTCGGGAATGTTCGGTGTCAGCAGAGCCGCATTCGGTGTAAGATTAATCCTTAAAGCACCTATACAGCCCTCATTCTGAAGCCTTGCTCCGCTTGTGGCTACCATTACGGGGTCAACCACAACATTCACCGCCTTGTACTCAATGAGCTTTGCGGCTACTACCGAAATAAGCTCCTCCGTAGGAAGCATTCCTATCTTGACTGCATCGGGTCTGATATCCTCAAAAACGCAGTCGAGCTGCTTAGAAAGAAAATCTGAGCTTACCTCCATAATGTCCGTCACGCCTAAGGTGTTCTGAGCAGTAAGTGCAGTGACAGCACTCATGGCATAAACACCATTTGCTGTCATAGTCTTGATATCTGCCTGAATACCGGCGCCTCCGCAGGAATCGCTTCCTGCGATAGTCAATGCTGTTTTCATTAGAAAACTCCTTTCATATAGCATAAACTTTTATATAGCGGTCTCAGGTGGTGCCCCCAAGAGGCCGCTTTTATCTGAATCTTTATCGGCAAAGAAGTGCCAGTTCCTTAGTTTCGGCTTCGATGTTCTCTGCGCCGAACACCGCCGACACTACTGCAAAGCCGTCCGCACCGAGGTCTGACAAGGTCGGAAGATTTGCTTTTGTTATGCCGCCTATAGCCACACAGGGTATGCGGACAGACTGCTTTATCTGTGCGAACTGTGCCTTGTCAATATGTATCGCATCGGGCTTTGTAGGTGAGGGAAACACTGCCCCTACGCCTAAATAGTCAGCCCCCTGTGCCTGTGCGGTCTGAGCCTGCTCAACTGTTTTAGCGGTTGCCCCTATGATAAAGCCCTCGGGAACGTGCTTTCTTATCTCGGCAACGGAGTCGTCCTCTATGCCGACATGAACTCCGTCCGCACCTGCTTCAAGAGCCGCCCTCCAGTCATCGTTGACTATGAGAGGCACACCGTACCTGCCGCATACCTCTCTGAGGATCTTTGCCTCATGCACAAGTTCTTCATGGCTCACGCCCTTGTCACGAAGCTGAATGATATTCGCTCTGCCTTTCAGAGCCGCCTCAACACATTCGACCATTCCTCTGTCACGGAAATACCTATTGTCTGTGATAGCATAAAGCCTGAGCTGCTCCTCGGTTATCCTTTTGCTCATACTGTCTCTGAGGCTATTTACAAGCACGGAGGGCTCGCCATTCATAAATGCGCTCATAAGGCACACACCTGCTGCGCCTGCACGCTTTACCCTCCATACATTTTCGGGAGCTACCCCACCTATCGCATAAACAGGCACGCTGACACTATCGCAGACCTCTCTGAGAAATGCTGTACCTCTCCCTGCAAGGCCCTTCTTGCAGTCAGTCTCGAAAATATGCCCTGCCGTCAGGTATGAAGCACCCAGCGATACCGCTTCTCTCGCTTCACTGACGGAATGAACGGAAGCTCCGATCACCTCGAACTGTGCCTTTGTGCTCTCGTCAAGCTCTCTGAGTATCGGCAGAGGAAGATGTATCTTCTTTGCTCTGAGCTTGGCTGCTGTCTTATAAAAGCTGTGCAGTATGACCTCCGTTCGGCTTGAACTGAAAATGCTCATGACCTTTTTTGCAAGATCACAATATTCCCCCTCGGAGAGCTCCTTTGCCCTGAGTATCAGAGTATCTATTCCGCTGTGACCAAGACGTCTGAGCTGTGCCTCACTGTCCTCACAGAGCTTTAAGTCCGTTACGCAAATGACCTTACACATAAAGGTAATCGTTGAGCACAGGCTGCAAGCCCTCATCGGACATATCCTTGTACATCTTGTCAAGGCTTCTTCCGTCGTTTATCTCAAACTGCTCGTCGCCTGCTTCGCTCTCCTCCTTCCCTGTGTACTTGCTTTCGTGGTCGCCTATACCTGTGGAAACACCTGCCGAGATCTTCGTAGCTGCAATTCTTACAATGCCGTTTCTGAACGTCTCGCTCTCACGGGAGGATACCGTAATACCTGCAAAGGGCAGGAATATCCTGTATGCGCAAAGTATCTGGCAAAGGCGCTTTTCGCTTACGTCCTGAGGATTTATCTTATCGTTGTTGATTATCGGTCTCAGTCTCGGACATGAGAGCGATATTTCGGCATGGGGGTACTTTCTCTGTAAGAAATACATATGCAGCACCGATGCAAGAGCATCCTTCCTGAAGTCTGACAGCCCCAGCAATGCCGAGCCTGCAACTCCCCTCATACCTGCCATAAGGGCTCTTTCCTGAGCGTCAAACCTATAGGGGTATACCCTCTTGTGACCGAGAAGATGAAGCTGCTCATACCTGTCGGAATCATAGGTCTCCTGAAAGACTGTAACGTAGTCAACTCCGCACTCATGCAGATATTTATAGTCCTCAACATTAGCAGGATAGACCTCTATTCCTACCATGCGGAAATACTTTCTCGCAAGCTTGCAGGCCTCACCGATGTACTTGATGTCGCTCATCTTGCGGCTCTCGCCTGTCAGGAGAAGTATCTCCTCCATTCCGCTGTCAGCGATGACCTTCATTTCCTTTTCTATCTGCTCCATAGAAAGCTTCATTCGCCTTATATCATTGTAGCAGTTAAAGCCGCAGTAAACGCAGTAGTTCTCGCAGTAATTTGCGATATACAAGGGTGTGAAGATATACACCGTGTTTCCGAAATGCTTTCTTGTCTCTATCCTCGCCCTCTCTGCCATGCGCTCCAGGAACGGCTCGGCCGCAGGCGATAGCATTGCCTTTAAGTCCTCGATATTCGGGGTCTCCTTTTCAAGAGCTCTTCTCACATCAACAGCCGTGTACCTTGATGGCTCATAGGAGTTTACTTCACGCATTACCTTTTCACGGATATCCGACTTTATCTGCTCCTGCCCCTCCATGTACTCCATGTGGTTCGTTCTTGATGAGGGGTCATTTTCAAGCCTGTGTTTTTTCTCCAGAGCCTTTTCCGAAAGAGATTCGGCGTCTATAAAATACTGTTCGTCCAAGATCTGCGCCCCCTTAATCTCTCAGGAAGCCCGTCAGCGTATCCGAGGGAGATGCGCCCCTTACGAGCACTCTTCCAAGACCCGACAGGTAAGCCTGACGGCCTGCTTCAATTGCTTTCTTGAACGCACTTGCCATCATCGGCAGGTCGCCTGCTGTTGCAAGCGCAGTGTTCGACATAACCGCCGCTGCGCCCATTTCCATAGCTTCACAGGCCTGAGAGGGTCTTCCTATACCTGCATCAACAATGATAGGCAGGTCTATCTCATCAATAAGTATCTGAATAAAGTCCTTAGTAGCAAGCCCCTTGTTCGAGCCTATCGGTGATGCAAGCGGCATAACTGTTGCCGCACCTGCATTCACAAGGTCTCTTGCGGTGTTAAGGTCGGGGTACATATAGGGCATTACCACAAAGCCCTCTTTAGCAAGTATCTCGGTTGCTTTGATAGTCTCGGCATTGTCGGGCAGGAGATACTTTGTATCTCTCATTATCTCGATCTTTACAAAATCTCCGCAGCCGAGCTCCCTTGCGAGCCTTGCTATCCTGACTGCCTCATCTGCATTTCTTGCGCCCGAGGTGTTCGGCAGCAGCGTTACTCCCTTCGGGATAAAGTCAAGAATATTCTCCTGCTCCTTGGTGTTTGCACGTCTTACTGCGCAGGTGATGATCTGCGCACCTGCGTGTTCGACAGCCGCCTGAATGAGCGACAGGGAATACTTTCCCGAGCCGAGTATAAAACGTGAATCAAATTCGTGTCCTCCGATAATTAACTTATCGTCCTGCATATTTATTCTTCCTTTCATGGCTCGCTCTCGCCTGAGATGAGCCTTAATATCATAGTTGCCTGATGTGCCGCACAGACTGCCACCCTTGCACTCACAAGGCTGAGCCCCTCGGCTACATCGCTTTTGCCGTCACCGCAGAGGTAAAAGTTTTTCATCACCCTGCGTGTCTGTATAGTATTCGCAGAGCCCAGCCCTGCCATTCCGCTGCCCGATATAAGGGGCTTATCTGGAAATGTTTCAAGCACCGTATTTACAAGCATTGCTTTCTGGTCGGCTTTGTCGAAGGCCTCACAGATTATGTCGAAGGGAGCTAAAATATCGGGGATATTCTCCTCGGTCAGCTTCACGTTCTGAGCTGTTATCTCACAGTACGGCGCTATCCGCTTCAGCGTTTCAGACAGCGCATCGGCCTTGAGCATACCGAGCTGTTCGGGAAAATACTGCTGCCTGTTCAGGTTTGAAATATCCACCCTGTCAAAGTCGATAAGGTGCAGTCTTCCGACGCCTGCTCTTGCGAGAAATACCGCTATATTCGAGCCCAAGCCCCCAAGACCGCAGACCGCAACGCTTGCAGCTTGAAACCTCGCCTGAGTTTCCTTTCCGTGACGTTCTTCAAGGGCTTTGTACCATTCTTCTCTTGTCGGAACCATCTAACCGCCCCCCACAAAGCCTACGATCTCAACGCTGTCTCCGTCTTTAAGGACAGTTTCCTCATACTTAGCCTTTGGAACGATCTCACCGCCAAGCTCAACAGCAACTCTCTCTCTGACATAGCCGCACTCCAAAACCAGCTCAGCTATTGTCTTTCCGTCAGCGCTCAGCATTTCTCCGTTTACCTTTACCATATTATCCCTCCTGACAAAAAAGGGAGCCGCCAACAGACAGCTCCCGCAATTACAAAACGGTTTCCCTACGTTGGCATTATCCAAATCAGGTCATGGGTCGAGGACTCGGGCGTCCTCCTCTCAGCCTGCTTACAAGCTCCCCAGAGTATTCTTATGTAATAATTATATCACTCGTTTCTCCGCTTGTCAAGACCTCAGAAACCGATATTGATGCCGCATAATCGGTGATTCCCTCGCCCTCATTCGGGTGGAACTTTGTATAAACATTGTCGCCTATAAAGATCACCACAAGCGATGTACAAATTGCTATCTTCACCGCAGGCTTCATCTTTTTCAGTATGTCATCTACCAGAGGCCCTAAAATATAGATCGTTGCACAGGCAGCAAAGCCGAACACCATAGCGCCCTCAATGCAGACCTTTCCGTCGATATTTCCAAAGTACCCCGTGTAGTTCCAGTACTTTACGTGCTTTACCTTATCGAGGTACATAGCTGTACCGAATTCCAGCACAGAGCAGCCGAAGAACACTATCACATAGGTAAGCACAGGGCTGTCAATAAACTTTTTCAAAAGCAGCACTGCAAGGCAGCCTCCGACTCCGTAGATAGGCAGCCACGGTCCCGAAAGCGTTCCTCTGTTGACAATGATACCGTCCTCAATAAAGTGGATAGCCACCTCCCATACAAAGCCTCCGAACGAGAATGCAAAGAACATTCCAATATATGCCCATATATCGTATTTTCTGTGATAATCTCTGTGAACGATGACTTTGTTTGCAAATCGGCTGAAATGCGACGGTGCATCAGGTCTGAGGCCGGGATACTGCTTTGAAGCACGCAGCTCCCCGAGGGTAACGTCTTTATTTTCGCCGTAGTCATCGGTTATTGTGTGTACAGGTGCGATAAGTGAAACATCGGGTATTTTACCCTCAGCATTTGAACGTGAAAGAAGCTGCTCCTCATACAGGTCAAGGTCTAAGAGGCAGTCGTTAAACTCCTCACAGCCCTCCATGCCGTTTTCTATCGCCTGCCTTCTGAGAAACAGATAGCACTCGCAGTTAAGTGCGGTAACATAAGGGTTTACATAGAAAATACCCACAAAGCCGAAGCTTACACTCGTCAGAAAATACCAGCCGAGCATTGTCATATCCAGCTTGAAGATCTCCATTCTGTGACCCTTTATCATATCACGGGATAGCTTTATCGCCTTTTTTGAGCTTATATTCGGATTCTCCGCCAAAATATACGGAACGAACATATAGTCATAGATCTTTATGGGTATCATTACTATCGTAAATGCCCATAAAGTGAAATAAATGTCTTTCAGAAGCATAGTAAGGGCAGGCTTGAAGGTTCTCTCCCGAAGCAGAAAGCCCAGCCTTCCCGTGCGTGTTCCGTGGTAGCTGTGGTTTTCTAAGAAAAAACGCCTTTCGCTTACTATAAGTATATTCACCACAAGCATTGTGAACATAAACAGAAACACCGTATATATCAGTGAGGTCACTATGCTGAACGGCGTTCTTCCCCTTGCCAGTCCGACAAAGGTGTTGATAAGCGAGAACTTGTACGAATGGTTTTTGGTAACTATATCAAAGTACGCTGATGACAGGCTCACAAAGCCGAGACCCCGTTCATTGAGGTAGTACTTTGCCTTCTGTCTGGCGGTGCTGTCAAGGTTCAGTGCATTGAGCAGAATATCAATGTTTGAGGTATCCCCTGCCGATGCGAAGAACGTGATCTCCTTAGCTGTCAGGGCATCAAGCCTGTTCGCCTTGTAGAGCTCGTGCCAGCGTTTTATCGCAGCCGGATCATCAACGTGCCATTTTTCACTTGCCTCCTCATAGGAGAGTTTTTTCTCAAGCATATCGTCAATGATTTCGAGCTTATCCTCAGCGTCATATTTCATATCGGCGACATTTACCCTGTCATAAGCTGAGATATTCTGCACAGTTGCGTGGTACTCGCTGGCGATAAACACCATAATAAAGCACACAGCTATGCAGGCAATATAATTGAGCCTGACATTCTTTTTAGCGTTTTCTTTAAGTGCCCGTCTGACCGCCTTATCTATCGGGACTGCGCTTTTTGTTTGATCCATATAACTTTCCTCTGTATCTGTATTAGACATCATACATTGACATTATATCACAAACTTCGGCAAATGTAAAGCAAATACAAAAATATTCATAAAAAAAGAGCCTGCCATAAAGCAAGCTCTTTATAAGTATTCAGTTATGAATTACTTTCTCTTCTTAGCAGCTACTGCAGAAGCACCTGCAAGAGCAATACCTACAACTGCAAGAGCAGCTGTACCTGTGCTCGGGTTAGTTGTAGTGGAAGCGCTTGCTGCCTTAGAATCAGCAGCCTTGGAATCAGCAGCCTTAGACTCGTCTGCCTTGGACTCCTCTGCCTTAGACTCTTCAGGCTGTGAAGACTCATCGGTCTCTTCATCGCAGATGCAAGGCTTGCTCAGACCCTCAACTGTGAATACGACCTCAAGATCCTCGCCTGTTAAATCTCTGAGATCGAATGCAGGATCAGCCTTTGTATCGCCGTACTCGTTGTAGATCTCGATTCTGTAGTTGGTCTTATCGTTCTCGATGTTGCCGTACTTGATCTTGGAAGCATCGAACTCAATCTCCTGACCGTTTACGAGCAGCTTCTCAAGAGTGATCTTTACATCAGGATAGATAAGATTTCTTACGTTGTCTTCGCTGTACTTCTTTCCGTCAGCATCCTTAGTACCCTCAGGGCCGTCATAAACGTTAGGAATATCAACTACAAATACGTTTTGATTAGCCTTGTCTGATTCAGCATTCCAGAATGCGAATGTAGGAATTTCCTCAAGCTCAGCTCCTGTTTCATCGTGAGGAATCATCTTGATGCTGTACTCACCGTCGCCTGTGATATCAACGCTTGATACCCAGTCCTGTGGGAACCAGTTAGCAGCGAATCCGAGAGTTGCAGTAAGCTCTGCCTCATCGTGGCAGCCGCAGCCGCACTGATTCTTCTCAGCGTCCCAGTACTTGCAGGTCTCAGCTGTGCAGCCGCAGGAGTAGTCTATGTCACCTGTATCTTCTTCCTCAACAAAATCGAAGCCTGCAGCATAAACCGAAGCAGTTACAGGCAGGCAGAACTGCATACTCATACCAAAGCCTGTGCCCCAGGAATTTTCAGAATTTTCAGCACCGACAGCAGCAGCAAGTTCGTCAAAATCAGCAACCTGAACTATAGTCTCACCTGCTGCATAATCCTGATCAGCAGTTGCTACGAACTCGGTACCGTCTTCTGTGTCAATGTATCTGAAAAGCTGATCGTCCTTTGAAACGTCCTTAGTAGATACCATCTCAACTACAAACATAGCATCTGATGTATCAACCTCAAATCCATCAGGCGCAACTAAGTCAACCTGTACCCAGGCGCCGCCCCATTCAGCGAACTCATAATCAGTGATCTCAACACCTTCTTCTCCGTTCCAGATGCTTCCCATTGCAGGAGCGACACGAACATCATCAGCATCTTCTGCGAATGATACCATAGACATCATCGAAGCAGCAAGAGCAGCAGCGGAAAAGCCTGCAAGGATCTTAGATATTTTCATATTAAATACCTCCTTATAATTTCACCCCTCACGCAGAGGGGTGAAACCTATTTACAAAGTAATCAAGATTATCTTAAATTACTTTCTCTTCTTGGTTGTTACAACAGCAGCACCGGCAAGTGCAACGCCTACAACTGCAAGAGCAGCAGCGCCTGTGCCAGGGTTAGTTGTTGTAGCAGCAGCAGCAGCCTTAGAAGAAGAATCAGCCTTCTTGGAATCTGTAGGAGCTGTAGAAGACTCTTCAGCCTTGGACTCTGCCTCAGACTCGCTCTCAGACTCGCTCTCAGACTCAGAATCAGACTCAACATCTTCCACATACTTAACACCGGTCATGTAAGCCCAAACCTTTGCGCCATCATCAATAACATCACCGATCTGGAACTGGTTTGCAAGCCAGCCATCAGTTACCCAATCCTCATTAACCTGAGATGTGAGCTCAGCAAATGCTGTATAAGGAACAGAAATCATATAGGTGTTGTTTGCCTCATCGCCTCTTGCCTTTACAACGTAATCGCCTGCATCGTCCATATCATTGTACTTGAATACAACAGTGCCCTCTTCAAGGGGTTCAGCTGTCTGAACTACGATCTGAATATATGCATCGCTCAAATCAGCAGTATAGCCGTCAACGCCGTAAGAAAGAGCGAGTCCGTCACCATTCCATGCTGCTGTAGGCTCAACACCGTTCATCTGGCCCCAAGCATCGTTGCCCCACCAATCCTGATCTTCAAAGAAGATAGCATCTTCAGGAACTACGAAAGGCTCGGCAGGGGGCTCTTCCTTGTCGATTGTAAGTGTGATCTCAAGCTTGCTTACTGCTTTCCAGCTGCCATCATAAGCTGTTGCCTTTCCGCCCCAATCAGCGTTCTTGTAAAGCTCGCATCTGAGAAGGCCGTTCTCAAAATGTACATCAAGTCCCTCAGGATCGAAGCTAAGCTCCTCACCGTCGCCCTTGATAGAAGAGATTGTGACAGAATACTGATCAATCTCTGTCTCATCGTTTGCATCTTTCTGCTCAATGCCTGTCTCGATTGCAAAATAGTTTGCAGGCTTGAGTGTGTCCTTACCGGCATCAAATGTGATTGTGAACTCCTCACCAAAAGAGAAGTTTGTGATAGAAGAACTTGTATCTGCCCACTCAGCGAGTGTTGCAGCGCTTGTATCATTCTGGAACGATACACCGGCAGAAAGCTCATTCTCAAAATCCATTGCACTTGCTGCAATGCTCATCATTGAAGCTGCAAGTGCAGCTGCTGACATTCCTGCCAGAACTTTTGAAATTTTCATTTGAATTTCCTCCATTTTTCAAATATTTTTCAATTGATATTGAGCGATATCACCTCAATATAAATTGTAAATACATTGTAACATATAATTCACAGCATTTCAATCAGCAATTTTCACAAACATATCACAATTCTTTAGACACATTTAATAAAAATTGCAGAATCAGCGCCGTTTTTACACTGCTTTTCCAGTTATTAGGGTAAAAAATCCCCCTAATAAGGCGCTAAAAAGTTTGCATTTGTTAAAATTTTCAAAGAAGCCGTTTCTATTGACAAGCGGCTGAAAACGTGGTATAATATTATCAGAAAAGGAGAACGTACCGCTAGTAAGCGGCCACCTCCTAAAATCAGGTTGTTTGATAACCGTCCTTAGTGGTGTGAGGGCGGCTATCTCTTTTTATTGCAAATGCTGACCACAAGGGCAACAATGTTAGTTATCAGAATAAGTAGTGTTAGTACATCTGTAACGCTCATTTTTTGCTCACCTCCTTCCGTTAAGTCGGAGGTTGGATTTGACCGCCTACCGTTTTTCACGATACGTTCCTGTTAAAATTATAGCACTTATGTTTTATAAAGTCAAGCTTCCCTCTTTGAAAACTCACAGCCGCAGTAATTCTGTCTGTACAGGCCGTACTCCTTTGAAAGCTCTATCGAGCGCTTATAGCCCTCACGCTTTTTGAAGTCCGATGGCAGACACTTAACACCGTACTTCTCGGAGACCTCTTCTGCTATGCGGTTGATGATCTGCGAATTTTTCAGCGGCGAAAGTGTCAGCGTAGTTGTAAAGTAATCAAAGCCCTGCTCAAGGGCCAGCTTTGCCGCACGTTCAAGTCTAAGCCTGTAGCATACAAAGCAGCGTTTTCCGCCCTCGGGCTCTTTTTCAAGTCCCCTGACCGCATCGTAGAACTCCTGCGGGTCATAATTCTGGGTCAGCAGAGTGATAGGATTCTTAACAGGAAGCTCGGAAATAAAACGTCTTTGCTCTTCTTCCCTCTTGCGAAATTCCGCCTCGGGGCTGATATTCGGATTGTAGTACACAACAGTAATTCTGAAATACTCCGCCAGATATTCCAGCACATAAGACGAGCACGGCGCACAGCAGCTATGAAGCATAAGGGTCGGAGTTTCATCTCCGAGCCCTTTTAAAATAGTATCCAGCTTTTTCTGATAGTTTACCTTCTGTTCCATAATGTCTCCGTTCAGTATTTTATGCCCTTCTCGTCAAGGGCTTTTTTCATGTGTTCAGGACGGCTCTTAAAGAATGTGTCCATTCTTTCAAGCATTTTGTCACAGCACTCTTCTCTGCTTGCCCACGTCGGGAAGCGCTTGTAATAGTTCAGAAGCTCCTCATAGTAGACCTGCTTGTACTTCTCTGCGGTCTTTTTGTAGTTATCATAGCTGAGTTCGTTCTCGCCCAGCTCGACTATAAGCGTGCCCACCCTTGAAGCAAATTCCTCATTCTCCATAAGCGACAGTATAATATCAGTGATACCCTCTCCCGAGCGCTCCGTCAGATAAAGGAACTCACTCTTGTCAATATACTTTTCATTATAATGGTCGCAGGAGGATTCCGTATCATAAAGGCAGAACCGCCATTTTCCGTCCTGATAATTCTTGTCACTCACCGACCTTGTTCTCCAGCAGGCAAAATTGTTCTGAGGCCAGTCCGTATTAAAAATGTACATCTCTATAGCACAGTACTGAGCAAAGCACTCCATATCCAGCATCTCGGAAGCCTTCTTGAAGTTCTCCGCATTCTTCATATCGTTGCGAGTGATAAACTCAGCCATATCGGTATAGAGCTTCATATCGCTTTCCTTACCGATATCAAGCTCTCCGCTTTTCACGTAAACAACGTCGTCCTCGGGCACACCGTACTTCTCCGAGAAGTATTCCTCGCTGTAATCCTGTGTCAGCGTATAAAGGCCCCAGTACTCACCGTCAATAAACAGCACGCAGGCCTTTGCTTCCTGCGTATCAGGAAGCCTTCCGCTTACCATTGACTGTATCATCGGGTCTTTGAACTTAGAGTAATTCGTATCGTTTCCGCCGTTCCTGAGGAAGAACGTATCGTAGGAGTGTACCTTTTTGCCCTCGCTGTCAGTAAAGTGCTCAAACAGCGGAAGCTTGAAGCTTTTTGCACCGTAATCGCTTCTTGCATAAAAGCGCAGCGACTTCTGATACTCAGCCCTTGACCAGCCTCCCTGAATTCTCATTCCGCAGTCCTGCGAGAGGAGCAGCTCTCCCTTTTCTGAGTAATATTCTATATGGCAGGGCTTTTCCCAGTCACGCCCCCGCTGATTGTAATTCGCAGGCACCGAACCGTTTTTCGGCACATTTTCATACTTCGCCTTGTAGTCATCAAACACCTTGCCGAGAACATAAATTCCGTTCTCGTAATCAAAAAGATTCTCGGGGTCTGTCACAACCGAAATAACAGGAAGCTCATTATGATCCTTCGGAGACAGCCCCACAAAGAAGGTCTCCGTAAAGGTCTTACCCGCCTTTCCCGATGTGCCCACTGCACAGGCACGAACTACCGTCGCCTTGTCAACATCTTCATTCTTAGGCAGGAAAACCTTTCCCTCATTGTAGTCATTCGTTATAAGCTGAGGGTCAATTGCCGAGAGCACATTCTCATCTCCCGAACGGTCATCGACTGAAATCTCACCCTTATATTCTATCCGTGTTGCGGAAGTTTCAGGGTCAGTTCCGTCAAGTGTATAGTAAATGGTCTGACCCTCTCCTGCTTTAAGCTTCAGGTCAAAACCCTTGCTGTAGTATCCGCCTTTTTTTGAAAAGCGCACAGTGTCCCCAAGCGTGTCCCCGGAGTTTTTAGCCATAGGGGTCTGCTCGCTGACATGGAACTTCCCGTCGTCCCCTCTGGAATAGGACATACCCTTGTCAAGCTGAGGAAGCTTTACCTTAGTGACCTCAGACCCGTGATAGCTGAGCACCAGTGTGTCCTCCCCCGTCTTTGAAATGTTAAAATCCGCATGAGCACCCTTGAACTCATCATCAAAGCCCGACTTTGAGCAGTATACTATTATATAACCCTTTGCAGGTATAGTGTTTCCGTCAAGCGAAAAGCTTTCCTTACCCTCCTTGGAAATGGCGAAGCCGTCAAGACTGCGTTCCTTATCGGTTGCATTATAAAGCTCTATCCAGTCGCAGGTGTCTCCGTTCCTGTCAGTCAGAGCCGCCTTATCACTGCCGCCGTTGCTTGGAGAAATCTCATTTATATAAATCTCAGGGTGCCATAGCCATATCCACAGAACAAGTGTAATAAGCCCGATTCCTGCGGCTATAGACCCGCAGATAAGCGCTATTTTGCCTTTTTTTGTCTTCATCAGCTTCATCACCCCCCCGATCCGAGCTTAATCGTATTAATTATATCAGTTAATCAATAAACTGTCAAGCACTTTGTTCAAGGTGCACAAAGATTGGAAAAGCACTTGACAAATCAGAACAAATGTTCTATAATATAAATGTCCCAAGGATACGGCGAAAAGAAACGAAAGGAGATCTAATGACAATAACACTCAGTGCAGATTACAGAGCCTCTGCCGATGATAAGCTTCTTGGCTTTATCGGGGAGACCTCTGCAAGAACGATCACGCTGTCGGGGTATCTTTGCGAGGGCGCAGACACCTATAGTCTTGTGATAGACTATGGTGACGGAATAAGTTACGAACTCGATATGACAGGCGGCAGTCATACGATCGAGGGATCGCTTCTCAGGCGTGAAGGAAGCGTGCTTTGTCAGGTGCTGGCGAAGGCTTATGCAGATGACAGCTACACTCTTGTGAAAAAGAGCAATGTGTTTGAGCTGTATATAGCAGGCAGCCTTACAGATGAGACAGCTCCCATACCCACCTATGAGGAAGCGCTCAGCGTACTTGACGAGATCAAGAAGAAGGCCGGAGTAAAGTCGGAAATCGGTCAGACAGTCGGCATACTCAGCGGAGTGACAGGCTCGGCAACAGGCATATTTGAGGAGGTAACGGAATAATGGCATTTGAGATTTATAACGGCATTTTTTCAACTGCGCAGGATTTAATTGCAAAGGCGGCTGAAATGTGGGATTTTGACGAGGTAACTGAAACCAGAGCAACCTATGGCAATGTGTTCCTGTTTAATGGCGGAAGCCTGCAGTTTTACATAAGTTCTGTTAATAGATATACCATTTCACCGAATAGCCCATATCGGTATTCGATAGTGAAGAGTGATAATGCTCTGCTTATTTCAATAGAAACATCATCGGGCTGGGCTACGATAGTTATAGGCAATACAACCAATGCAGAAGGCACAAAGGGCAAGGGCGGAGTGTTTTCGTATGGAAATGCAAGCGGCGATACTGGTCTCGGAACGGATAACTGGTCATCGGAAGAAAGCATAGTATACGATAATAACATTATTATCTCAGACGGACTTACACAGCTTGTCCCGATAGCTGCACCATACGGCGGTTATTACTTTGAAAATGTGTTCAGAACTTTTGTTGGCACGAATACAGGCATAAAAGGTCTTTATGAGATAAACGGAGAACGTTATTACATCTCAAACAGAACTGCTATCAAGGAATAAAAGCGTGTCTTTTCGCCAAAAGGCAGGGTCTTTCAGAGACTCTGCCTTTTTTTGCCATTTTGTTACGTCAAAACAGCAAAAAGAGAATTTGTTTTTTGTATATTATAGCCTAATTTTTGCAAAACTATTGCAATAATCTCAGAGGAATGTTATAATTAGTTAATCTATTAAATTGGAAAACTGTTTATGTCTATTGAGAGGGATTTGTTTTGATAAACGGTAAAAAAATAATCGGTATCTGTTTAACAAAAATAAATGACAATACCCATGCCGAGTACGTTCAGGCCATAATGAAGGCCGGCGAAAAGCTTGGGTTCAGAGTCGTGCTGTTTAACAGCCTTGTTGACTTCTTTTTTGACGATACGTATGATGAGGGCGCTAAAGATGTCTTTGAAAAAATAGATTTCAATATTATAGATGCTGTTGTTATTTTTGATGAGACTATCTATAATAAAGAGCTTATCCATTCTGTCATAAACAGAGCTCATGAGGCAGGCGCTCCTGTTATTATAATAAATGGCTCTTATGAGGGCTGTTATTCTCTCGGGCGCAATTATGATGAGGCTTATACTCAGGTTATTGAGCACGTTATCACTCACCATAATGTTCGGGATACTATATTTATCGGCGGAAGAATCGGTGATGATATTACCACCAGAAGACTGAACTGCTATAAAACAGCTCTTAAAAACAACGGAATACAGTTTATCGAGGAAATGGTCGGCTACGGCGATTACTGGGACGGTCCTACCTTTACCGAGCTTGAGCGTATTTTCTCATTCAGGTCTAAGCCTCCGCAGGCTATAATCTGTGCTAATGACAGTATGGCTATGGCTTCTGTGGAGTTCCTTATGAAAAGAGGACTGAAGGTACCTGATGATGTTATCGTAACAGGCTTTGACGGAATTTCCGAGGCAAGTCACTACAATCCGAAGATCACTACCTGCCGTGAGGATATCTCAAAAATGGCAGAGTTTTGCTGCGCTCTTATAAATGAAGCCTTTGAGAAAAATGAACCCCGTGAAGAGTTCTATCCTTATGAGCCCGTTATCACCGAATCCTGCGGCTGCGAAAACAACGACGATATGTATACCACCGATGAGATAGCTACCCTTTACAGGCAGATCGCTGATATGCATACTCACGAGGATTTTATGCACAATCAGGTAAACCGCCTGATCGAACTCACTGACAGGAAGGAGCTTTTTGCGGCACTTTCTACTATGTCGCAGTACGGCTCGCTTATAATGCTCAATCACGATTTTCTTGAAAAAAGCACCGATGACCTGCTTACCGATATTGATGACGACGAGTTCCTTGTGCTTGCATCAACAAACGGGCTTGGTCTGCCAAAGTATGAGCTCCATGTTGAGATAATCAAAGAGGGCGAAATGTTTTCCAAAAACGAGCGCTGGCTAGAAGAGGGCGGAGCACTTGTTCTTATGCCTATTTATGTAGGCTCGCTGGTCTGCGGATATTATCTTGTCTGGACAAGCAACGTTACCTACGATAACGATAAGATAAAGCGTGTATCAACTACCTTCAACATAATCTTTAATTCTATACTCAATCACTATCAGATGATGAGAATGATGCATAACCTTGAAAATGCTATCTATACCGATCCTATGACAGGTCTGCCGAACCTTAAAGGCGTTACCAGATGGTTTGAGGATTATGCGGCGCTGTCCGAAAATCACAAAAAATATATGACTATATCGGTCTATGCGATATTCAAGTACACCTACATTTATGAGAACTACGGAATGTATGAGACAGAAGAGGTCATAAAGGTAGTGTCTCAGGCACTTAAAAAGGCTAACAGCATGAACGGAGCTCTCGTTGCAAAAATAACCGAGGACGAGTTTGTTGTTATAAATGTGTATGAGGATATTGAAAAGATCTCTACAACTATAAATGATGCTACAACCGATTTCTATGAAAGTATGGCTGAGTTTAACTCAAATGAGAAAAAAGAATTCTACGTTGAGGTAAATGCAGGCTGTACGGTTGTAAACCCGGGCTGGGAAGCATCGCTGGAAAGCTATATCAAGCTTGCCTCCTCTGAGCTCTTCCTGAACCGTCTGAAGCAGGGCATGGGCAATGTGAAAAAGCGTGACTTCTCCGCAAGGGAGCTTTACAGCACCTTCAATCTCCTTGTTGAGAAAAACCTGTTCACTTATCACTATCAGCCTATCGTTGACGCAAGAACAGGCAACATCTTTGCCTATGAGGCACTTATGAGAACTACAGGCGGTATCAATATGTCGCCGCTTGATATACTTGATGTGGCTCAGGCTTATGACAGGCTCTACGATATTGAAAAGGCTACTATGTTCAATAATATGGAGCGCCTTGTTGCAAACCCCGCAGCTTTCTCGGGACACAAGCTGTTCCTGAACACTATCCCCGGACATTTCCTTACAACTGATGACTATGACTACTTTATGGATAAGTATCACGATTACTTCGGTCAGCTTGTTCTGGAGATAACCGAGCAGGATACCATCACCGATGAGGAGCTCAGCCTTATCAAGCTTATGAATGATGAGAACGGCTCTGTTCAGATCGCGGTCGATGACTACGGCACAGGACATTCAAATATTGTAAACCTGCTGAGATATGAGCCTCAGGTGCTGAAAATAGACCGCTTTTTAATAAGCGGAATAAACAATGACACCAACAAGCAGAAGGCTGTTAAAACTACAATAGAGTTCGCAAGGCTGAATGAGATCAAGGTGCTCGCAGAGGGCGTTGAGACCTCTGAGGAGCTGCAGACCGTAATCGAAATGGGCTTTGACTATATTCAGGGCTACTACACCTCAAGACCTCAGCCGGAGCCTATCCCCGAGATACCCGAACAGATAAAAAACGAGATCGTATCCGAAAATCTCAAGCTCCTTAAATTCGATTCCGATAATTTACAGGTTTATACAGCTAAGTATGACGAAACAATTGACATAGTTGACCTCACTATGAAGAGGTACAAGTTTATTAATATTATCGGCGGAAATGTAAAGATAGTCGGTGAGAGTGAAAATACTATTGACATGATTATCAAGATAGCTGACGGTGTGAATGCGAACATTACTCTTGAAAATGTAAATATCAAAGGCGCAGTTGAAAGCACTATTCAGCTTGGAAAGGGCAGCAGTACAAAGCTTACTCTTATCGGAGAAAACATTCTCAATAAAGACGGTATCTATGTTCCCGAGGGCGCTTCCCTTCGCATTACGGGCGACGGAAACCTTCTCATTCTTAACAACCGCAACTACAGCATAGGTATCGGTACTAATATGAATGACCCTTACGGCAATATCACCTTCGATATGGGCGGAACGCTCAGAATGGTGTCCACAGGCGACAAGGTATGCGCTATAGGCGGCGGAAAGATTTCAAATTCGCACATCAGGTTTATCAAGGGCGTGTTTGACATCAAGTGCAGAGGTATGTGCTGTGTAGCTGTCGGAAGCGGAAGCGGCGCTGCCGATATAAGAGTTGACAAAGATGCCGATATAACTATTATGGCAAATGCCGCAAACTCGGTGGCTATGGGTGCTGTGATGGGTAAGGCGAATATACACATCTGCGGAAAGGTCAATGCAACCTCTGACGGTGAAAAAGTAGCTGCTATAGGAAACATCAGCGGCGACGATCTTCTTATCACACTTGAAAACGCAGATGTATCCACTACAGTACACTGCGATGACGGCGCATCGCTCGGCTCGGTTGAGGGCAGGGGCGAGATCAAGATCATCGACAGCAAGATCACAGCCTACGGCGAGGGCACAAACGTTACAGGTATCGGAAGTGTCGAAGGTAATGTTACAACTGCGGTGAACTCAGGCTTTGTCAGAGCAGAGCTTCTGGCTGCAAACTGTATGGTAACAGGCAGCGGGTTTGACAAGCTGGTCATCATGAGTGGGAACGTAAACGTGCTGAGTACAGGTGCAAAGCAGGCTATAAACCGCTTCGGAGAGAAGGTATATCCGTTCTATCTTAACGGCGACAGCTTTGAAAAGCAGATCACTACAGAAAAGGGCTCTTACCTTTACAAGGCAGAGCGTGACAAGGAGCTTGACAGACTTTGCGTATATCTCCCCGAGAAATACAGAGCCCCGGGAATGCTTGATCAGTAAACAAACGCAGTGAGGCAGCTCACTGCGTTTGTGTTGACACAGCCTGCCCGACTGTGATATAATTAAGGCAACACCGCACGACCCGCGGCTAACGCCTCTGCACATCATCTGCTTGCCAGCTT
>OCVV012823665.1_pt1 | contig 23940 bp, 18 predicted proteins | sample 1539721 | NCBI WGS metagenome assembly OCVV01 (sample SAMN02144230, study PRJEB22623) | gut metagenome | biome: sheep rumen | host: Ovis aries | place: New Zealand
GTTTCCCACAACTGTTCGGGATTCATCTCACCAAGACCTTTGTATCGTTGTGTATGTACCTTGTCCTCCTGTCCGTATGCATAGGTCTGCATAAAACGTACACGGTCTTCTTCGGTATAACAGTACTCGTCATTTTTACCAATTGTACAACGGTACAAGGGCGGTGTTGCCAAATAGAGATGCCCACGGCTGATGAGTTCGGGCATATAGCGATAGAAGAGAGTCATCAGCAGTGTCTCGATATGATGGCCGTCAACATCGGCATCGGCCATGATTATTACCTTGTGGTAACGTAGCTTTTCGTAATTTGCCTCCTTTGAATCCTCGCTAAGCCCAAAGCGTACACCCAGAGCCTGCAGAATGTTGTTTACTTCTTCGTGCTCAAAGGCTTTGTGCCACATTACACGTTCAACATTGAATATTTTACCGCGAATAGGCAGGATTGCTTGGAATTGACGCTTGCGTCCTTGCTTTGCCGAACCGCCAGCCGAATCACCCTCGACGATGAATAGTTCGCAATTAGCGGCATCCTTGTCAGAGCAATCTGCAAGCTTTCCCGGTAGCCCGCCTCCTGACAGGGGAGATTTGCGCTGTACGCTCTCTCGTGCCTTGCGGGCAGCAACACGTGCCGTGGCGGCCAGAATAACCTTGTCCACGATAAGTTTTGCTTCGTGTGGGTGTTCCTCAAGGTAGTTCGCCAAAGCTTCGCCTACGGCTTGCTGAACAGCACCTGCAACCTCAGTATTGCCTAATTTGGTCTTTGTCTGTCCTTCGAACTGTGGTTCTGCAACCTTGACGGATATGACGGCAGTAAGTCCTTCGCGGAAGTCTTCACCGCTTATCTCAACTTTGTTTTTGGCAAGTTTTTCTAATTCTTTGGTGCATTGCTGCTCGGCATACGACTTAAGTGTGCGGGTCAATGCCGTACGGAAGCCTTGCAGATGTGTACCGCCTTCGATTGTATTGATATTATTTACGTACGAATGCAGATTCTCGGAATAACCGGTATTGTACATAATTGCAATCTCGATTGGAACGTTCTGCTTCTCGGTATTCAAGTATATCACATCGTTTATAAGATGTGTACGTGTTGAATCGATGTAGCGTACAAAATCGCGCAGTCCGCCCTCGCTGTAGAATACTTCCTGACGTACGCCCTCGACACCTGCTGCGGCATTCTTTTCAAGACGCATGTCTGTGAGTGTAATGCGTATGCCTGCATTGAGAAAAGCCAATTCGCGCATACGGTTTGCCAGAATGTCGTATTCGTATTCGGTAACTGTGAATATACTTGCATCTGGCCAGAACTGCTGACGTGTGCCTCGGAGCTCGGTTTCACCTACAACCTTGACATTGTAAAGTGGATGGCCTGTTTCGTATTCCTGTTGGTAAATCTTACCATCGCGGAATACCTGTGAAAGCATGTGGGTTGACAGTGCGTTTACACAACTTACGCCTACACCATGCAGACCTCCGGAAACCTTGTACGAACCTTTGTCAAACTTACCACCGGCATGGAGTACGGTCATAACGACCTGGAGGGCGCTGACGCCTTCTTTTTCGTGGATGTCCACTGGTATGCCTCGACCGTTATCCTGAACGGTAATAGAATTGTCTTCGTTGATTGTTACCTCTATATGCGTACAATAGCCAGCAAGAGCCTCGTCAATAGAATTGTCCACTGTCTCATATACCAGGTGGTGCAGTCCTTTTTTACTGATGTCGCCTATATACATGGCTGGGCGTTTGCGTACCGCCTCAAGTCCTTCCAGCACCTGTATATTCGATGCACTATAGTTGGATTTGTTCTTTGTTTCTTCCATTACAAAAATTCCTTTCTTTTACGCAACAAAGATATAAAAAAAAAAGGAAATAATGCAATAGCATTATAATTAAATTGATTTTGTCGGGTATGTTGATGGGATTACAATAAAAAAGCAACCATCCGTACGGATGATTGCTATATCATATCGCCAGTAAGAAGCGAGAATTAACCCAGTTTGTTGATGTGCTTGGCCAGTTTGCTCTTGAGATTGGCTGCCTTGTTCTTGTGGATGACGTTAATCTTGGCCAGCTTATCAAGGGCTTTCTGGACGATTGGGTACATTTCTGTTGCTGCTGCCTTGTCGGTAGTAGCACGCAACTTGCGTACAGCATTACGCATTGTCTTTGCGTAATATCTGTTGTGCAGTCTCTTCTTCTGTTCCTGACGAATTCTCTTCAGGGATGATTTGTGATTTGCCATTTGTCTTTTTTTGTTTAATTTGTTAGTCGGAGTCTGATGTGGTATGGCTAAATGACCTCGCACCTCTCTCCGGTTTCGTAGTCCCTAGGGGAATCGAACCCCTCTTTAGAGAATGAAAATCTCTTGTCCTAACCGATAGACGAAGGGACCTTACCTTCGGCTTTTTTGCCAGTGCTCACAAGGGTATGTACCCAAATTTGCGGTTGCAAAGGTACATTGATTATATGAATTGACAAAATATTTTGGTAAAAAAATACAATCTGTTAAGTAAAATAGTGGGGCACAGATGCCATTATGGCCATAAAAACGTAAATTCGCAATTAAGATTATGTGATTAAGGATGTATTCAGGTGGAAACGACAAAGGCTTTAGTTCTGAACTGTGTTAGGTACAACGACAACGGGGTTGTAGTCTCTTTTTTTACCGAGAGGTATGGCAGCATATCATCTCTTGTCCGGATACCAAATACCAGGAGACGTAATGCTTTGCTGTCATTGTTGCAGAGGCTTTCCCTTGTTGAGATTGAAATTGATTACAGGGAAACGCGTGATATGCAGAGTATCAGGAATGTGTCTTTGTATTATCCTTGGACAAGTATCCCATATAATCCGGTTAAGGCTTCTGTTGCAATGTTTATTGCTGAGTTCCTGTATAATGCTCTACGTTCAGAGGGTGTTAATGTCGGTTTGTTCAGTTTCTTGGAACAATCTTTGGTATGGTTTGATCAGAATATGGAAGGAATAGCAAACTTTCATTTGCTGCTTCCTATAAAGTTGACTATGTTTTTAGGCATTATGCCCAATATAGAGGGTTATCGGGAAGGTATGTTCTTTGATATGCAGTGCGGTGAATGTGTCGAGGTGCCTCCGCTTCACAGATATATGCTAGACAGGGATGAGACTTCTTTTCTGCCAGTTCTTCTTGGAACTGACTATTGTCAGATGCATGGATTGGCAATTACCAGAGAACAACGTGGGCACATACTGGAGATAATCATAATGTATTATCGCCTGCATGTGCCTGGGTTTCGTTCATTGCAAAGCATGGGAGTGCTTCGCGAGGTGTTTGCATAGCCTTTGTCTTTACTGACTACAGTCAGACGTCTCCGTTCAGGTTTTTCAGGTCTTCCTTACTTCTGCGGCATGTTGGGGTAGCATCGACACGTGATATGACGTTGTCATCATCCATATTGTCGGTATTGAAAATAAAGATATTGTGCTTGGGGTACTTTACTTTGGTATTACCCTCTCCGTAATATGTATTGTAGAAATCATCCCACCATTCTTCTTTTCCCGAATCTTCACCCACTGGGTCGGTGTTGTGGTCAATCATGCTTTGCAGGCCGAAACCGGATGCCAGAAGCGTAATCTTGACCTTGCTTCCCAGCGATGAGTCCGTAGCCATTCCCCATTTGATTTCAAAGTCCTGACGGAATTTAGCCATGAACTCGTGTATTTCATTCATTTCTTCCATCATCAGCGACTCATGATCCTTGTCTGCGCAGAAGTTTACGTTAAGCAGGACTTTCTTCGAGTTGAATATGTCATTGTGGTTAAGTAGCGGAGAGTTCAGGGCTTCGGCAATAGCCTTGCTTACGCGGTTCTCTCCTTCACCAAACCCGGTGCTCATTATTGCTACGCCACCATCCTTCAGTACGGTTTTAACGTCCTGGAAGTCCAGGTTTATAATGCCATGCATGGTAATGATTTCTGCAATGCTTTTGGCTGCAGTGGACAGGGTGTCGTCGGCACGGGCAAATGCGTTTATGACAGTCAACTCCGGATATATTTCTCTTAGCCTTTCATTGTTGATTACAAGCAGTGCATCCACGTGCTTAGATATTTCCTCAACACCACACAGCGCCTGTTTTATTTTCTTGATACCCTCAAACTTAAACGGAATAGTGACAATACCTACTGTCAGTATGCCTGCTTCTTTTGCACATTGTGCTATAATTGGAGCAGCTCCTGTGCCTGTGCCACCACCCATTCCTGCTGTTATGAATACCATGCGTGTACCATCGTTCAGCATTTCTTTTATGGCATCGATACTTTCAGTTGCTGCTTCGCGTCCCCTGTCCGGACGGTTTCCAGCTCCCAAACCGTCCTTTCCTAATTGAAGATGGTTGGGGACTGCACTGTCGTCCAAGGCTTTCTTGTCGGTATTGCATACTACGTAAGATACGTCGTGGATGCCTTCGCGGTACATGTGATTAACGGCGTTTCCGCCGCCACCGCCAACACCGATGACCTTTATTATACAGTTGTTTGTCTTTGGGATATTTATCAATGGCAGTCCCATGTCAAAATCCATATCATGCTGATAATCCATAATCTTAATGTGTTAGGGTGTTAATCTTCTTGGTTTAATGCCTCTTGTATCCTATCCCACCAGTTCTTTTTTTGTGGTTTGGGCTCCTCCTTGACAGGTCCCGGTTCAGGTTTCGGTTCTGGTTCTACCTTAGGTAAAGGCTCCTTTGGTTTAGTATCTTCTGCCTTGTTTCGACTGACGCAATTTTGGTCACCATGCAATAGAAGGGCTACTAATGTATTCATACGCCCATTGTCTGCAAGGTGTATTCCGGGAGCTGTGCTTATGTCAGATGGCATCTTTGCTATGCGGACAGTTTTGTCGGTATGCGAGAATTTCTGGAAAGCATCTTGCAGATAACGAATTTGTGAAGCACCTCCAGTAAAAGTGATGCCCGAAACTAATTTGTTCTTGTCGGCTTGCAGCTGACTCCATACATTCATTAGAATTTCCTCGTATCTTGCTTGTATGATGTCCGAGAGCTTATCTTCATCTATACTTCGGTCATGTGATATTGAAATTGTCTTTGTATCTTCATTGGTTGTGAATGTTCTCCATGCATAACCGTGCCGTAGTTTTAAGGCTTCGGCCTCTTCGCTTTCTACAGACAGACAACTTGCAATGTCGTTTGTAACATTATTGCCACCGAGTGGGATTACGCACAATTTACGCAGAATGTTCTTCGTGTATATGCTTACTGTAGATGTATCAGCTCCCAAATCAACCAGCGCACATCCCGAACGTTTTTCTGCTGCACTCAGCAGGGTATCTGCCAAGGCCAAGGGAGCAATAAGCAGTTCAGCAATCTCATATCCTGCATCATGGACACATTTTTCAATGTTTTCCTGTAGTGAGCGGCGTGCAATTATATTCAGGAAGCGTGCTTCCAGCTGTTCTGTCTGCATGCCAACGACATCAGCCTCGGTACGTGAACCTACTTGATATTCCTGAGGAATGACCTCCTGAATTTCCGAATCCGCATAATCCTTGCTTCTGTTGGTGTCCATTATCTGGTCAATTATGGAATTCGTAACCTGCGTCTTCTCGGTAAACTGTTGCTGAACTTTATTGATGACGCTGTGTAATGACTGCCCACTAAGACCGACATAGACGCGACGGATGTCTTGACTCAAATTTAGTGAAAGTTGTCCCAATACACGTGTTATGGCCTGTGTCGTCTTGTCTATGTTGTCAATCACACCCTTGCGAATGCAGTTGTAAGCATTCTCTTCGACAATTGCCTTGATTTGCATTGTCCCATCTGCCATGCGCTGTCCCGCAATGGCACGAACGGCTGTCGTTGCCAGTTCCAATGCTACGATAATGTCTTTGTCTGCCATATTATTATTTTTAGTTTAATTCTTCTTGGTACATACAATTTGTCCGTTATAGCTCAGGTCAATATATGTGTATTTGTTCCATCCAATCTTGTCTAATCCCTCTTTACGGAAAAGAAGCAGTTTTTCCATCTTTTCCTTAATATTATCACCATTACCTATCCTTATGCGGTGTTCTCCTGTCATGGGTATCAACTCGATATGTTGCTCGTCTATAACGTTTACCTGCTGGATTTCATTTTTCCATGGCTCGTTGTTGTCCAGGAATGATGCCAGAGGTAATAATTTGTCTTTTGCCAGTTTCTCGCTGATATTTCCGGTCATAAGGCATAGATCCAAATTGAATTTGCTGGCGGGCATTGTATTACCGCTTGCATCCATGTAGTATTCGGTGTCATCCGTAATGACGTGCATTATTGGTTTACGAGGAATCACCCGGATACACAGATTGTGCTTTGGGGTAAAATAGCATTGGACAGAATCGATATATGCATTTTCACCTACAATCTGTTCAATTCTGTTAATGTTAATCTTGGAAATTGTCTGCCCTTGAGGTGAAATCTTCTTGTTTGCCAGGATGTCGGTCACGAACTCCTTGTTTAACAATGTTTTTTCAGATCTATCGCGTACTACTACGTCTACACCGCAGCAAACATAGTCCTCGTTCTTTTTGGATAAAGTTACAACGGTAAAGACAAGGTACCCTATTACGCTTATCAGTAAGGTGATTTTTAAGGCAGTTTTCATATAAGCCGTCGGTTTCTCTAAAATGTTATTCCAGTATTTGGGCAATTTCTCCCGAGAGATCTTCGATGTCACCGGCACCTAATGTTATAAGTACATCGAAGTCTTTCTTACGTACTATATCCAGTATTTCGTCTTTTGAACATTTTTGCTTGTTGACATTCTTTGCCAGATTGTCGTATATCAGGTCAGAGGTTACTCCGGGAATTGGTTCTTCGCGGGCAGGGTAGATATCTGTGACGACAACATCATCCAATTGCGACAGGGCATTGGCAAATTCCATGTAGAAATCTCGTGTCCTGGTGTACAGATGTGGTTGGAAGATGACACGTATATGACGCCCTTCGTATAATTGCTTTATGCTTGCCAGACTTTGTCTGATTTCTTCGGGATGATGAGCGTAATCCGATAGATATACCATATCATCTCGTTTGATGCGAAAATCAAACCGGCGGTCAACTCCTTCGAAACTCAGCATGCCGCGGCGAATCTCTTCTTCTGTGACACCGGCAATCTGTGCAAGTGCCATGGCACCGATACCATTGTCAATATTGACCTTTACTGGTACTCCCAGTTCGATATCCCGAATATTTCCCAACGGAGAGACGAAATCAAATGTGATACGCCCATTGCCAATCTTTATATTCTCGGCATGGAAGTCTCCGCTATCAGTACTGTATGTAAATGTAGTTACGCTTTTCTGAGTATTTGGCTGCATTTTTAATCCTGTGTGCAGTATTAAATAACCATTAGGCAGAATCAGGCTGGTATATTTTCTGAAGGATTCCAGATAGGCCTCTTCGGTGCCATATATGTCCAGGTGGTCCGCATCGGTGGATGTGATTATTGTTGCCCATGGGGTCAGCCAGTGAAATGACCTGTCAAATTCATCAGCTTCAATGACTACAAACGGACTCTGTTTAGACAGAATGTAGTTTGTGCCGTAGTTTTTAGTGATGCCGCCAAGGAAGGCATTGCAATCAACATGGCTTTGATGTAGCAGATGGGCGGCCATGGACGATGTTGTCGTCTTGCCGTGTGTACCAGCTACGCACAGCCCTTTCAGTGACCGTGTCAATGTGCCCAGCACTTGGGCACGTTTCTGAATTTCGAAACCATTGTCACGGAAAAATTTCATTTCGGTGTGTGTGGCCGGAATGGCGGGGGTATATATAACCAGGCATTCAGCCTTGTCTTTGCAAATTTGGGGAATTAGATTGACATTATCTTCATAATGAATCAATGCGCCCTCTTTTTCCAATGCATGTGTCAATGGACTTGGTGTCTTATCATATCCGCCTACAGTAAGACCTAAATTTAGGAAATATCGGGCTATCGCGCTCATTCCAATACCTCCGATGCCTACAAAATATACAGCTTTCATTTTATGATTCGTTGTTTAACGTGTTTGCTTTTCTGTTTCATCCGCCAGTTTTAGGACTTCTTCGGCTATTATTCTTGCAGAGTCTAAAAGTGCCATTCTTCGGGCATTTGTTCCCAATACGTCCATTTTTTTTGTGTCTGCAACAGTTTGCAGTGCCAGTGGAATTAGTTTTTTTTCAGCCTCGTCATCACGAACAATAATTGCGGCCTCGCGATTGACTAATGCCATTGCATTGTGCGTCTGATGGTCTTCGGATACGTTTGGACTTGGCACCAGGATACTTGGCTTGCCTAACAGACAGAGTTCGCTGATGCTACTTGCTCCGGCACGGCTGATGACTAGATCGGCAATCCTATATGCCTTGTCCATCTCTTTAATAAAGTCCATGACAACAAGATTTTCTGGTTTGCCTTTTTTTTCCAATTCGTTTTTTATGGTGTCTTTATAGTAACTTCCAGTCTGCCAGATAAACTGCACGTTTGATTCTTGGATTGCTTTTAGTGCCGAAAGAACGCTGTTATTCAAGGTTCTTGCTCCCAAACTGCCGCCAATCATAAGTATCGTTGGTTTGTTGGAGCTAAGACCGAAAACCTTTGCTGCTTCTTCGCGGGTTATATCGCTGCATAATTCCTGACGTACGGGATTACCTGTGAGTATAATGTTCTCTTTAGGAAAGAAACGTTCCATCCCATCGTATGCAACACATATCTTACGGGCTTTTTTAGCCAGTGTCTTGTTTGTAAGACCGGCAAAACTGTTTTGTTCCTGAATTAAGCATGGAATTCCCATTTCGTAAGCTGCATTAAGTGTTGCGGCACTTGCATAGCCACCAACTCCTACTGCAACTTGAGGCCTGAATTCCTTGATGGTATTACGTACCATTTTCTTGCTCCTTAGAAAATCCAGAAGTACTCCCACATTCTTGGGGTTCCACAGAGGACGAATCAAACCTCGTACTGGAAGACCCTTTATCTCATAGCCGGCAGCCGGAACGCGTTGCATTTCCATACGCCCTTCTGCGCCAACAAACAGAATTTTGGCATTGGGACGTATTTCCTTGATGGCATTAGCTATGCTTACTGCAGGGAAAATATGACCTCCCGTACCACCACCGCTTATGATAACTCTTGTTTCCTTCATGATTCCTTTGCTTTCTCCTCTACTACAGAAATTTCTGAATCTTCGTCTATCTTTTTGGCAGAGCGGCTTACGCTCAACATGATTCCCATATATGCACAGTTAACAATGGTACTTGTGCCGCCTCGGCTGATTAGCGGAAGGGGTTGCCCTGTTACTGGCATGGCACCAACATCTACAGCCATGTTGACCATTGCCTGTATGACCATCATAAGCGCTAGACCCATAATAAGATATGCCGGAAACAAAGCCTTGCATCTTTTTGCAATCACCATAGAGCGGTATAGTAGTAAAAGATATAGAAGCATAACGAAACTGCCGGCAATAATTCCGCCCTCTTCTATTATAATGGCATAGATAAAGTCATTATCAGCATGTGGCAGATAGTCTCTTTCGACCGAATTTCCCGGTCCTTTGCCAAGGATGCCACAAGTACCGACTGCAATCTTTGCATGTGTGACCTGAATATCTTCTGTGATATTGAAATCGTGTGGATCTTCGGGAATGTTACTGCCTTTTTTAATGCGGTTGGCCCATGTCTGCGCTCTGTGCAGAACGGGAACATTCTCCCGATGCCATTTTTCAAGCACATCATCGGGAATAGAATACACAGCTACAAATGCGAGTATGGCACCTCCGGCAAGTATACCACCGATGGACAATAGCCAGCGCATAGGAATTTGCGCATAGAATCCTATTAGATATAGTACAATGAATATGATGCCTGCGGTACTCAAGTTTTCCGGAGCGATTAATGCAAGAATAAGCAGAATTACCACTGCAGCAAGTCTGACGCCAAACGTACTTACCCCGTCTTTTGTGCGGAATGTACTGAAGACGAAAGCCGAAAACATTATAAGTCCTAATTTCGCGACTTCGCTGGGTTGAAAGGTCAGTGGACCAAGTGGTATCCATCGTGCGGCTCCATTCTTCTGTCCTACAAAATAGGCTATAATCAGCAGAACAAAGGATGCCAGTACCAGAATCAGTCCTATCAACTTATATAACTTGCATGGAAGTATGTGCATTACCCATGCAATACATATGCCGAAAGCCACGATGCTACCATGTTTCATTACCGGTTCCCAATATGCACCATTGGAATATGTCATGTTGCTTGATGCGCTATAGACTTCTATAATAGAAATCATGCACAATCCCAGAAATATCATCCACAGAGTCATGTCGCCTTGCATAAGACCCTTTTCCTTAAAGTTTTCTCTACTCCAGTTAACCATTTCTTGTCGTTTTTTGCCTATGTTCCTTGTTTAAAGGGATCTTACCAATTTTTTGAACTGTTCACCGCGGTCCTCCATATTTTTAAATAGGTCAAAACTTGCACAGCATGGACTCAACAACACAGAATATCCGGGTTTTGCCATTTTTACGCATTCGGCAACACAATCCTTCATGCTGTGTGTATCTGCTGTCGGAATACCTAACTTGTCAAAGAACTTATGCAGTTTGGTATTATCTGCACCCAAATATACGATACCTGCACACTTTTTCATTACCAGTTCCCGGATAGATTCATAGTCATTCCCCTTGTCTTTACCACCTATAATCAAGATTGTAGGAGTTTCCATGCTTTCCAGAGCATACCAGCATGCATCTACATTGGTTGCTTTTGAATCGTTGATATAGTGTACTCCATTAACAATAGCCACTTTTTCCAAACGATGTTCTACACCTTCAAAGTCGGCAAGACTCTTTTTAAGTTCCGCATCACTTACACCGGCAAACCGAGTGGCTATTCCGGCAGCGAGTGAGTTATACATGTTGTGTTTACCATGCAAGGATAGTGATTGCTGTGGCATGTTGAACAGTTCTGGCTGTTCTATGGTATATGTTTCATCGTAAATATAACCAGCCATTCCATCTTTGCTTAATATAGAGAATGGACAAAGAATGGAATTGATTTTGTATTTTTTAATCTCTTCCTTGATAATTGGGTCATCAGCCCAATAGATAAACACGTCTTCCTCGGTCTGGTTTTGTATGATGCGCATTTTGGAATCAGTATAGTTCTGCATCTTGTTGTCATATCTGTCCAGATGGTCGGGTGTTATATTAAGAAGAACGGCAATATTTGCCCGGAATTCGTACATATTGTCCAGTTGGAAGCTGCTGAGTTCTATGACATAGTGCGTATAGTTGCACCCTTCGGCAATCTGTAAAGCAAGCGAACGGCCGATGTTGCCAGCCAGACCAACGTTATAACCTGCATTCTTAAGTATGTGGTATATCAAACTGGTTGTCGTGGTTTTACCATTACTGCCGGTGATACATATCATCTTGGCATCGGTGTAACGTCCTGCAAACTCAATTTCGCTTATGATTGGAATGCCTGCCTCCGAAGCCTTTATAATCATCGGTGCAGTATCTGGAATCCCCGGGCTCTTTATTATTTCATCTGCACACAATATATTTTCTTCAGTGTGCTTGTTTTCTTCCCATGTAATGCCGTATCTATCCAGTATCTCTTTGTACTGTGTCTTGATATTTCCCATATCGCTGACAAATACATCGAAACCTTTTTTGAAAGCCAGTACCGCAGCACCTACTCCACTTTCCGCTGCGCCAAGAATAACTATTCTCATTTATATATTATATATAATGTGTTGTCTCTATTATCTTATCTTTAATGTCACGATTGCCAATGCAGCCATTATTATGGTAACAATCCAAAATCGTACGGTAACCTTGCTTTCAAGCCAGCATCCTTTTGGCCAGTTAAGGAAAATTTTCAGGTCTTTCGCCAGATCATCAGGCTTTACCCTAAATGTGTCATGGATGGGAGCTCGCTTTATCACACGCCATTTCTCTCCACGTTTGTTGCCCATCTTCGCAACATTTGTCTGCAGAAGCACACTTATGCTCTCGATGAGGAAAACGAAACAGATGACAGGAATAAGTAACTCCTTGTGAATGATAATTGCAGTTACTGCTATTATTCCTCCGATAGCCAGAGAACCAGTATCACCCATGAAAACCTGTGCAGGATAGGCATTATACCATAGAAAACCTATCAGAGCACCCATGAATGCCAAAAGGAACACGACTAATTCTTCCGATCCGGGAATAAACATGATATTTAGATAACTGGCCAATGTTATATGGCTCGAAACATATGCAAGGATTGCCAGTGCTACACACATGATTGCCGAATTTCCTGCGCACATTCCGTCCATTCCGTCATTTAGATTGCTACCATTGCTGACAGCCATGACAACGAATGTTACGACACATACAAAAAATATCCATCCGGCTGCCGTTCTGTATTTTCCCAAAAACGAGAAAAGCTTGCTGTAACTCAAATTGTTGTTTTTCACAAACGGAATTGTTGTTATAGTACTTTTAACCGGTTCGCTTTTATGTATTACAACCTCAGTGGCTCCTTGCTTTACTGTTGTGATGTTTTCGCAGATAACGGCATCAGGACTTTGCCACAGAACTAGTCCTATTATCAAACCAAGAATGGCCTGTCCTGCCAGTTTATACATCGGACGCAACCCGTCCTTATTCACTTTCATCTTGATATAGTCATCCATGAAGCCGATAAATCCTAGCCACAACGTCGTGGCAAGCATCAGTAACATATAAATGTTGCGCAGTCTGCCAAGAAGCAAACATGGTACGATGGTAGCAACAATTATGATGATACCCCCCATTGTTGGTACGTTTTTCTTCTGAACGCCGTACGGATCAATACTGGCATCGCGTTGTATTTCGTTTATATTATGTTTCTTCATCCATTTGATGAAATATTGACCGAACCACATGGATATCAGCAGACTAAGTACCAGTGTCAGTATTCCTCGGAACGAAATATAATGCCACATTCCGGAACCACTTATGCCATAGCTTTCAAAAAATCTGAACAGATAATATAGCATCCTGTAATAATGTATTTAATAATATTGTGTACTATTATACGAGTCCAAATGCCTCGCGTATTATTTCATGATCGTCAAAATGATGTTTGACACCCTGGATTATTTGATAATCCTCGTGCCCCTTTCCGGCAACAAGAATAGCATCTCCAGGACTTGCCATCATACATGCCGTGCGGATTGCCTCACGCCTATCAACAATACTTATTGTTTTCTTCATGTCTTCTGGCGTAAGGCCTGCAAGCATGTCGTTGATTATATCCTGCGGATTCTCGAAACGGGGATTGTCACTGGTTATAATTACATGGTCACTCTGCTTGACGGCCTCTTGGGCCATTAAGGGACGTTTACCTTTGTCGCGATTGCCTCCCGCACCGCAAACAGTCCAGCACTGGCCTTTGCCTTGTAAAACCTCGTTGATGGTGGACAGAACATTTGCAATGGCATCTGGAGTGTGTGCATAGTCTATTATTGCAGTCACACCATTGTTTGAGCGTATTGTTTCAAAGCGCCCGTTAACTGGTTTCATGGCACTTAGTTCAACGAGGGCATCTTGTTTATTTATGCCAATCATGCGTAGGGTGCCATATACGGCAAGCAGATTCTGGACATTAAATCGTCCGACAAATTGGACGAAAACCTCAGTGTTGTCAAAAAGAAGGTTCATACCATCGAAACTCTCTTCCAATACCTTTGCACGGAAATCAGCAATACCTCGCATAGAGTAAGTCTTTACTGTGGCCTTGGTATTTTGAGTCATGACCATGCCATTGCGGTCGTCTGCATTTGTGATGGCAAATGCGTCCTTGGGAAGCATGTCAAAGAAACCTTTCTTGGCATCGCGGTAATTTTCAAATGTCTTGTGATAGTCCAGATGGTCACGAGTCAGGTTTGTGAACAGTCCCCCGGCAAATGTCAGCCCTCCAATACGCTTCTGCGTGACAGAATGGCTACTTACCTCCATAAATGCATATTCGCAGCCAGCATCTGCCATTTCTCCCAACAGTCGATTCAGTGTTATGGGATCTGGCGTTGTGCATTCGGTGGGGTAGGGCTTGCCGTCAATATAATTGCAAACAGTACTGCACAGACCTGCCTTGATGCCCATGTGTCTTACAATATTATATAACGTTGTAGCAATGGTTGTTTTACCATTAGTGCCTGTGACGCCTATCAATTTTATCCTCTTTGTCGGATTCCCATAAAATTCGGTGGCCAATGACCCTACAGCATCCTCGGTATTATCATACCGGAGATATGTTACATTCTGAACCAGCTTGTCGGGTAATTGCTCGCAGATGACTGCACTTGCACCCTGTTCAATAGCCTTTGCAATATAGTCATGTCCGTTAACTTGAGTTCCACGTATTGCAACGAAAGCCGTGCCTTTTTCCACCTTGCGGGAATCAATCTCCAGTTTCAATATTTCGATGTCAGCATTGCCTATGATGTCTTTAGGCTTGCAATGCTCTATGATTCGAGTCAGTTTCATATACCTTATAATATATAATTATGCATTGTGGTATGTATCGTACTATTCCAAAATCAGGTTTATGGTTCCGGGTTTTGTTATTTCAGTTCCGGCAGGGATGCTTTGCTCCTTAACCGCCCCAGTTCCTTGCAATTTCACTTTCAGTCCCCTCTTCTTCAGTTCGTAAACAGCGTTTCGTGCTCCCATGCCGATAACATTTGGAATATGTTTGTTATCTGTCAAATCCTTCTTGGAACAGGAAACCTTCTTCGCTGGTGTATATACCGATAGGCTGTCTGCTGCCTCCTTTGCATCTCGAGCCAGTGCCTGAGCCATTACAAACTGTGATATCTGACTGAATACCGGCCCACATTGTCCACCGCCAGAAGCAGGCAAGCCTCGCTTTACGATACACACTATACAACTGTATCGCGGAGCTTCACTGGGATAATACCCACAGAAACTGACCATATATTTGTGGGACGCATAGCTTCCGTTCTCGGAGAATTGAGCTGTTCCTGTCTTTCCGCTTACCTCAAACAATTTACTTCCGTTCCCGGCCTTATGACCTAACCCCAGCTTTACTACATTGTGCAGGCAGAAGCGTATATCCTTCAGAGTTGATGGTTTGCAAATCTGCTGTTTTATAACTTCAGTAGGAAATTCACGGACCACTTGTCCGTTAACCATCTCGGCTTTTACAAATCTGGGCCGTACCATAGTGCCATTATTGGCAATGGCATTATAGAATGTCAGTGTACTGATAGGTGGCAACATGGTGACATATCCTATACTCATCCATGGCAGGTCAGTTTTGCTCCAATATCTTATTGGGCTGTCTGGGCGCGGTATAATGGGCTCTCCTTTACCAGCAAATGGAAGGTTCAATGGTATGCCGATTCCTATTCTCAACAAACCATCCACATAAGCTTTTGGATTGTCGTGGTACGCATTGTCAATTATACGACTGACTCCGATATTGCTACTTTGTTCCAAAATCTGCGATACTGTCAGGGTACCGTATCCGCCACGGTGCCAGTTGTGGTCTTTCATCACTCTACCATGCATCTGGAATTGTCCGTGATTGCAATCAACCGTATTGTCCAGGGTTATTTTTCCGTCATCCAACGCCACCATTATGCTGGCTGTCTTGAAGGTAGAACCTGGTTCCATCAAGTCGCTGACTGCACTATTCTTCATCTCATAGTACTCTCCGTCTTCGGCACGATGCATATTTACAATAGCCTTGATGTCACCGGTAGCACATTCCATCACAATAGCTATGCCTATTTCACCATTTACCAGGGGTTCCTTCAGTTTTGCCACCATTGCTTTTTCGGCAAAATCCTGTATGTCAACGTCTATCGTCGTCATAAGGTCGTGTCCCTGTACTGGTTCGCGATCAATAATGCTTACACGATGGTTTCTTACTTTCATACGATGGCTTAGACCATTCTTTCCCCGCAAGATGGTATCGTAGCTCAACTCAATACCATTTTTAGCAGCGTCCGAGTCACGCCACAAATCGCCTAAGGTACGGCATGCCAATGAACCATATGGATGCTTGCGTTGCAGGATTTCGTCAGCATAGAATCCACCTTTGAACGAGGCATCCCTCAGCAGTGGCAGTTTCTTGCATTCCTTGTACTGGATATACGTTGCATGACGCGGATATATTCTCCAAGCATGGCTACCTCTGCGTTTGCCTTCCAACAGACGTGTGCGGAACCACTCGGCAGGTTTGTCTGGGAATATCTTGGCAAGGCCGTTACAGATACTGTCCAGTTGGCATGTAAAAACCGAGTCGCGATAAGCCTGTGCCTTAATTCGGGCCTTTTCATTCTTGTCTATTACGACATAATCCATGTATAACCGGTATTCGGGAACAGACCCAGCCATCAATTTTCCGTTGCAGTCGTATATGTTGCCTCTGGTTGCTTGTATAGGGACATTCTCCTTTACGAACATCTTGCTCACCTCGGTCCAATACTCTCGTTTACTGACCATGGTGTACAATGCTGTGCTAAGAATATACACACCAACTAAGCCCATCAGGATTACAATAATGCGGAAACGCCCAATAGTATTGTTTTTATCTGCTTTCATGGTGTGTTAGTTGTTTGTGGTGATTATGCGATATGGAGCCTTGTTGCTTACTTGAATAGTGCTGTCACCGAACGCTTTCAATTGCAATTCTATCTGACTTTGTCTTGTCAGGAATGTAAGTTCACTGTTTCTTGTCAGACTTTTGAATTTCCAATCCTGCAATTCTTCACGCAACAGTTGTTCCTCAATTATTTCCTGCTGTGCACCATAGCGGTTGGATATATATACAATGATTCCTATAACGATAACCACAAACAGCCATATCTGACGTTTGAACCACTGTCCGTCGATACTTATCTGCTTCCAGGCATCTCTTAACTGTCTTAATGCCAGCTCGTTGTCTGTTTCGGTCCGCCTGATTTTTCGTCTTGCAACCTTCTTTTCGTGTTTTATGGGCTCTGTTTCTTGTTCTTTCATAATTTCTCTGCTATACGAAGTTTAGCCGAACGGCTACGTGGATTAAAGTTGGTTTCTTCCTCCGAGGGTATGATTGCTCCTTTACTTATGTCTTTGAATATTGATGCAGGTGTTCCGAAAATCAGAGATTCTACATTGTTGTTGTCTTTGTCCTGTCTTGCTTCCTTTATGAAGTTCTTTACAATTCTGTCTTCCAGACTGTGGTAGGTCATTATTACCAGCCTTCCTCCGCTGTTTAATATGGCAGCTGCAGTTTCCAACATCTCTCCCAGTGCTTTCATCTCTCCGTTAACCTCTATCCTCAGTGCTTGGAATACGCGTGCCAAATCCTTCTTCTCACGTTCCCTGCCCAGCAGGGGTGCAACTAATCCGGATAACTGTCCGGTTGTCTTGATTTCTCTTTTTTTTCGTTGTCTGACGATTTCAGCGGCAATACGCCGGCTTTGTTTTAACTCTCCATACAAATACAGAATATCAGCAAGCTGCTCTTCAGTGTATTCCATTATGATGTTGTATGCGTTGAGAGAACTTTTTCGATTCATTCTCATGTCCAATGGAGCATCGTACCTGAATGAAAAACCCCTCTCTCCGTCGTCCAAATGATGACTGCTTACACCCAGGTCAGCCAGAATGCCGTCAACACCGTCAACTTTATAGTATTGCATCCAATTACCGATAAAACGGAAATTGCTATGTACAAATGTAAATCGTTCATCTTTTATTGCCCCCTCTTTGGCATCATTGTCCTGGTCAAAACCATAGAGATGCCCTCCGACTTTAAGCCTGTTCAGGATTTCCTTGCTGTGTCCGCCACCACCATATGTCAAATCCAGATAAATGCCGTCGGGCTTTATATTCAAGCCTCTGATACATTCATTCAGCATCACCGGAATATGGTAGTTTGAGCAGTCCATATCTTCAAGAATAGTTTAGTTATTCAGCCTTTGGGTTCATCAGAGTTTCCAGACTCTGTGCCAATTCGTCGGTACGAGAGAGGAGGTCAATGGCCGTTTGACGATTCCATATTTCAATCGTGTCATCAACACCAATGAAGCGTACTTCATGGTTAAGATCAGCAATCTCGGCATATCTTTGCGGTATCAGTATGCGCCCGTTGCTGTCCATGCTGATACTTTCAGCTCCTGCTACAAAACCGCGTAGTGCAGCCCGTCCGTTGCTGTCAAACATATTTGTGCGCTGTGTGATGGCATCTACTTGTGTGTTCCAGACGTTCTCGGGGTACAGGACCAGGCATTTCTGGAATACGTCGCGGCGAAGGATAAGCCCTTCCACGCCTTCACGTTGCATCACTTTACGGAAGATGGCAGGTAGGAATACGCGTCCCTTCTCGTCCATTTTTGCGTCAATGTTGCCCGTAAATCTCATGTGCGTGTTCCTTAGTTATAGAATTTTTGCGGCAAATATACAAATTTCTCCACAATTCCCCACTATCTTTTTTAAATTATTTTTAATCAAAGATAAAACTATTTGTCAGCCTCTTAGGAACCTGAATATTGGTAACTTTTAATACAATCGATAAAATGGCATTATTTTGTGTGATTTATTGAAGTATAAGAACAAATGTTGAAAAATTCGATATCCTAAATTTGTTGGTGGGGAATTTTTCCGTATCTTTGCCACAGATTAAATGTAATAATCAAATTTTATGTTTAGCACCCAAAGATTCCTGCCTTTTTTTTGTTTCAGGGCCGTTCTTGTATTGACTGCTGTATTGCTGGTAAGTTCATCAGCTGACGCAAAGCGTAGGGAGCAGAGGAGTGTGGTTCGTTTAGAAACTACAATGGGCACAATCCGCATTGCACTGATGGACGAGACTCCCATACATCGTGATAATTTTTTGAAACTTGTGTCTAAAGGTTTTTATGACGCGACCTTGTTCCATCGTGTCATCAAGGATTTTATGATTCAGGGCGGAGATCCCAGTAGTCGTACAGCCCCGTCTGGCACTCTCCTTGGCAATGGTGATGTAGGTTATACGTTGCCTCCGGAATTTTGTTTGCCAGATTTGTATCATAGGCGTGGGATGGTAGCCGCTGCCCGCGAGGGAGATGATGTAAACCCAGGGCGCTGCAGTAGTGGCTGCCAGTTCTATATTGTCTGGGGTAGAAAGTTGGGTCCGGCCTCTCTCAATAAGATACGCTCTTCGTGGGAAGAAAAAGGCTACGAGTACAATCATTTCATGACAGACGATTATCAGATGATAGGAGGTACGCCTCATCTGGATGGGGAATATACGGTATTCGGTGAAGTAATAGAAGGGCTTGATGTGGTTGACAAAATACAGCGAGAAAATACAGACTCCAATGATCGGCCATTACGGGATATACGCATTATCAAGGCATGCATAGAGCAATATAGCAAAGCGGTTAATTTTCGTTGAAATCATCGTTTTTAGATGTTATTATGGTAAAAAGGGCCCTTTTATCCTTTTTTGCGTGCACACGCGAAATAAAAGGTGTAATTTTGCGCACGAAAAGCTTTTTATGTAATTGTGTATAAACCAAAATTTTTAATATGAGGATAAAGTTGCTGGTATTGTCCATGCTTTTAGCATTGTCTTCGACTATTCTTATGGTGTCCTGTATTTCGGAGGCTCCGTTGGAGATAGAGTGTGATATCAATGAGATGTATGTTCACTTGGATAATCCCTTGGATATTTTCAATAGCGAGTCTGATACACTGCATCAGTTCCTTCCCATAGACACCAAATATGTATTTTCTGTAAAACACAATGCATCCTTGGGAAGCTATCCAGTATATTTTAAGATTTCAAGAGGCTCCACTGCGTACATCGTCATTGACGGTAAGGAGATTCCGTTCGAGAATGGTCAGCTTGTTAATTTTACCAATGAACGAGTGCAGAAATTTGTCATTCGGTGTGAAAGTGGCGAATGGAGCAAGACGTATGAGATTTCTATGGAACACCAACCGGCATATACCGTGTTGACCGAGATGTTGATTACGTTTAATGGAAATTACACAATCCAAGGTAGAACATCCGCTAATCCAGGTTATTACGTCTGGACAGAAACAGATCCGATTATTACAAAGAATTTATTCCGTGCAGGTGACCCAATCTGGAAAAACGGTAATCCCGGTTACATCCTGAGTCGTGGAAGTGCACAGCCGGATGAGTACCCGACAATTCCTGTTTTCAATGGCGGAATGGACGGTACGGATTGTATTGAGTTACACACACGCAGTACAGGTTCTTTTGGACAGATGGTACATATTCCATTGGCTGCGGGCAGTATGTTCAACGGACTGTTCGACTCCAGTAAGGCTTTGAACGATGCTCGCAAGGCAACACGTATGGGTGTTCCATGTCCACACAAACCAGTCCGTATCGAGGCAGATTTGAAATATATCCCAGGGGACAAGTTTCAGGATTCAGATGAAAACGAAATTACGGGAGTGGTGGACGAGCCAGACTTGTATTGCATAATCTACCGTAATGTTGACGAGAATGGTGATGCTGTAATGCTTGATGGTGATGACGTCCTGACCAATAGGCATATAAAAGGTGTTGCACGTCTGTCACACAACTACAATATGATTTGGAACGAAGAGGAACAACGTCATATTCCAGAACCAGTGCTTACAAACAGTCCAATACACGGAATTACAAGTGAGTGGAAGCATGTTTCTATACCAGTCAACTATGATTTCTTTCAGACAGGGCATGAAAATACGATAGACCCGGTTCTTCTCAGGAATCGTGGCTACAATATCATAATCGGATCTACCAGTAGCTGGCGCGGTGGATATTTCGAAGGAGCTTTGGACTCCAGACTCTATGTTGACAATATCAAGGTTGTGTTTGAAGATCCCGAAGACGAGGGCGACACTACACTTCCTATATCATCTGCCAGTATTATTGTTGATGATCCACTGGCATTGTTTACAGAGGAGGGAGACAGTATCCAATACTTGGAAGAAGGCACAACCGAGATTGTTTTCCCTGTCAAATGGGATGCAGACATGAAATCCGTACCCCTGACCTTGCATGCAGGCCAGGACTATACTGTCTTTGACGAGGGAGGGAAGTTATTTGTTTCTGGGACGAAAGTGGATCTTTCAAATGGAAAAGTATTGAAATTCAAGGCTCGTGATACCGATGGTAAACTGGAAATCATATATACCGTTCGTGCTCAGTTCCAGGATCAGCCTGTTCCCACAATGCTTTCGGCCAGTATCAGGATAGCATCACCATTAACCATATTCAACAATGTTGGCGACAGCGTGCAGACTCCATCTGCATCCAACGAAATTGTATTCCCTGTCAGGTGGGATGCTGTTGTTTCTTCGGTACCACTTACACTCAGCGTCAGCAAGTGGGCAGCCATTCGGGATGCCAGTGGAAATGACTTCGTTTCGGGAAGCAATGTTGACCTTTCCGACGGACAGTTCCATCAGTTCATGCTTTTCAGTCAGGATGGTTCTCAGTCAAATACATACAAGGTAAGGGTTCAATACGCTGAACAAACGGAATTCGCCGTTTCATCATTCAGTATCATTGTTAACAATCCGCTCGATATATTCAAGCAGGCATCCGACAGTGTTCAGACGGCAAACGAGGCAAACGAAGTCATATTTCCAGTAAGGTGGAATGCAGACGTTACAGCAGTGCCTCTTACTATCCATGCGACCAAATTCTCGACAATCTACGACGAGAACGGTGACGTGTTTACCTCTGGTCAGAAAGTTAATCTCTCGGACGGAGAGTTCCATACCTTCACTGTTAAGAGCCGTTTTGGCAAAAAGACACAAATATACAAGGTAAAGGCAAATATCGGTCAAGAACCACGTTATGTCTTTGGTTTCGAGAATGGAAGCACAGCCAGCGGCTATTACACATGGACCGATGCAAATCTTGCGTCTTCGTGGGTAACATCCAATGCCATGTTCAAGGTACTTCGTACCGGAGCAACCGTATCCGAGTGTCCCGCCAGAAAGGATGGGGCAAGCGTATTATTGCTCGAGACTGCTGCCAACAACAGCACTTATGCATCCATGCTTAAGATGCGTACTGTTCCGGGCATGATATTCAACGGAACCATGGATTCATATACCCTTCAGCAGGCGATGAGTGGCGGTCTGTCATATTTCCAGTCCCTTGCACATTATGGAGCACCCTTCACGCACAAGCCTACAAAGATGAAGGTCCGTGCAAAATACATACCAGGCGAGAAATACTACAAGGGTAATACCTACGTAGTTGGCGAGACCGATTCTCCGGATATATATTGTGTATTCTACCGCAATATGGGAGGTCAGTTCACACTCTCTACTTCCAATATGTTCACCCACAGCAATATTGCCGGTTATGTGCGACTTCACGGTTCAAGCAAGCAGGTTGGTACATCGTGGACGGATCTCGAGTTCAAGATAGTCACATACAACGTAGATGCCAATGTGCTGGCAGACGGAGGCTATAGTATGGTCATCGGGGCAACCAGCAGCTGGAATGGTCAGAATATGGAAGGAGCCGAAGGTTCCAAGCTATACATAGAAAGTATAACCCTTTATTACGAGGATTGATGAATAGGATAATCAAATATATTGCAGTAGCCGTTCTGTGTTTAACTGCCATGCCGTTATACGCTCAGGAAACAGAGATAGACGCGCCCATTCCCGTTGCAGACAAATGGGAACGTTGGGGACCTACCAGCCGTACAGGTTTTGGTTTTCAACTCAAGATGGGTTACAGCATCGGAGGTTATTCTCCATTGCCGATACCACGCGAAATCCGACAGATACAGAAGTTTAGCCCACAGGGCGGTATCAGCGTCGGAATCGAAGGCTACAAGATGTTCAATCGCCGTTGGGGACTGAAGATAGGCGTTACATTGGCAAATCAGGGCTTTTCTACCAGGGCCGAGGTAAAAAACTATTACACCAAGATAGTGCTGGACGGCGAGGAGCAGAAGGGATGGTTTACAGGTATCAACGAGACCAGTATCAACAACTGGACCATAACAATTCCAGTAATGGCTACATTCCGTATGAGCTCACGTTGGAACGTAAGTCTGGGACCTTATATGCAGATGTTCCTGTCCAAGAACTTTGATGCCAAGGTTCACGGCTTCCCCGAGGCAGAGCGCGCCGAGGATGCATATCTCCGTGTAGATCACGGTGACGGTTCAGGTCCTACTCAGGACAAGAACATATTCGGTCCGGAAAAGGAAGCGACGACCAGCCTTGGCAAGGACATGGTAACATGTACGGCAGGAGTTGAACTTCTCTTTGACTGGAAAGTCACCAAGCACATCGGTGCGTTTGGAAAGCTCGATTGGGGCTTTACCAGCATCTTCCCAGGTGATTACGACACAGTACGCTTCAAGATGTTCCCGATATTTGGGACAATAGGCGCAGCATATTGCTTCTAATATAGGTTAGGTTTTTATAGGAAACAAGGTAGAAAGACAGTTCGAATTTCAGATGAAAAGATTATTTACATTTTTCGTTACAGGCATCCTGGCCATCACAGCTGGTGCACAAGACATTTTCCAGTTACAGAATGCCGATTTTGAGCAGTGGGAAGAAGTCACATATGACGATAAGACTCAAATCGCACCGGTTTCATGGCACTCATATCTGACCGGTACAGGTGCCGTAAAGGCCAATGCAGTAAAGTACGCTGCACCATTGGAGAAGGGCGAGGCACGTACAGGCTCTGCAGGTACAGCCAGTGTGCTGATCAAGGGCAAGAACTATCTGACCCTGAACCTGGCAGGTAACCTTACTACCGGCTGTGTCGAAATGGGGCATCTCAACCAGGGTAACACCGCCGTCAACTATAATTATACCAACATCTCCAGCGGTCAGGCTATGAATTTTACAGGCCGTCCCGATGCAATGAAGGTGTGGGTACG
>OCVV011323824.1_pt1 | contig 23924 bp, 19 predicted proteins | sample 1539721 | NCBI WGS metagenome assembly OCVV01 (sample SAMN02144230, study PRJEB22623) | gut metagenome | biome: sheep rumen | host: Ovis aries | place: New Zealand
AATAAAGATTGAATATGATGAAAATCCTGCACGCAAACTTTCGCGTCAAAATGAAAAGGCTCAGCGTAAGGCATACCGTATGCAGCGTCGTAATGCACATATTGCTTACAATGCCCGTCAGCCCCGTTTGTATACTATTGGCGAAGAATTGTTTAATTCAATTAGTCACGGAATTGGTGCTGGTTTAAGCGTTGCTGCTTTAGTTATACTGATTGTTGCAAGTTGTTCACGAGCTCCAGCGACACTGCTTCCCATTTACATTGTGGCAGTTTCGTTGTTTGGATCTGCTTTGTTTTTAATGTACATGGTGTCTACTCTGTATCATGCACTGACTCCCTATGGAGCACGAAAAGTATTTTCTATATTCAACCACATTTCAATTTATCTGCTTATAGCTGCAAGTTATACACCTTTTGCACTTATTAAAGTTGGTGGAGTTGCAGGTTGGTGGATTTTTGGAATTGCATGGGGACTTGCTCTTGTGTGTTCTATTTTGTATTCGGTATTTGGTGCACGCATGAGAATGCAGTCTGTTTTGAGTTATGTCGTCTTCGGTTGGCTTTTTGTAGCAGTTCTTACTTTGTTAAAAGATAATCCGCTTTCTTCGACTTGTCTTGCCTTTGTATTTAGTGGTGGAACAGCTTACACAGTAGGTTGTCTTTTCTACTTGATGCGCAAGTACAAGTGGACTCACAGTATATTCCATTTGTTTGTTCTTGCAGGAAGCATTCTGCATTTCTTTGCTGTTCTTTCAATAATCTAAGCTGTGGTGTAATAAGCAAAAGGGGATGACCAATAAGTATGAGTCATCCCCTCTTTTTTTTAGTGAACAGTATTGTTAGAAACTTCCGCCACCTAATTTTGCTGTTAACTGGAAAGATACTGTTGGTGCTTTACTAAATGATTGCCACGTAAAGTATGGTCCTCCAGAAAGAGAAATGTTTTTTGCAGGTGACCAAGAAAGCATGGCTGAAGTAATTGCTGCAGTTGGAAGAATATTGTAACCCTTTTGCATAAGTGTAGCAATGTAATTAGAATCTGCTTGATTCATAGAAACATCTTCTTTTCCAAAATAGAAAACTCCTACGAGTGAGGCTGAAAGTTTTTCTATGCCTACCTTTTGGAACATAACTGTTAGTGCAAGGTTGTTTCCCTGTGTGGTGTATTTGTCATCATCGAAGTTCCCATCAAACATGTACTGGGCCATAAAGGTAATTTTTGGATCCTTCCAGGTGTAACTTGCACCAACTGTTGCTTGTGCAACAAATGTTTTGTCTGCCCATGAGTCTCCGTCTGCCGCCCATTCGCGAGCTGTTCCGTACTGGAAGACAGATTCTCCAAAGACGGCAACTTTTCCTTTAAAGATGCTTCCGCTTGCAGTGAACATAATTTTTGGTGCCGAATGATATTTGTAGAGAGCGCCTGCTCCTATTTCCCATCCGCCAAAAACAAATTCACCTTTTGCAGCAAGAGCTGTGTCCCGTGCATAAGCTAAACCTGACTGATCAAAGTTTGCACTCGGTACTACATAGAACCACAGCGTGTTCATTGAGCCGGGGAAAACAACTTGTGCTCGAAGGTTTAGAGAACCGTTTACTTGTGCCGTGGGATTTTCTGGGTCGATGGAAGAAGTGTTAATCATGTCACTTACAGGACTGAAGAAGTATCCTGTTCCCCAAGAAACGGTGTGTTGTCCAAAGCGGAAGAAGACTCTGTCTGCAATGGAAAAATCAGTAAAGAGTTCTTTGATGTAGAGACGACTTGTTCCTAACGAAATGTCGGGAATGGTTGCACCTGGTGTTAGCATGCCTATAAGCGCAGGATTTCCAGAACTAAGTATTGCTGCGGTAATGGCTGAACCAGAAAATGATGCCTCGTAAGGGTAATTCCAGCCGAACTTTGTGTACAGACGAAGGTTTTGAGTGGGGCGAGCGTCTACAAACAACTGAGCATCTGCAGTTGGTGTTACTGTAGAATTGTAAATGTTGTCGCCCAAAGTGTTGCCGTCATTGTTTGGATCGTAAAGGGGAACATTCAGTTTAAGGGCTGTGTCTATGTTACCGCCTAACTTTACGCTTCCGTTTTCAAAAATAACGCCGTGGCTTAAGTCGCTTGAACCAGAACTATTTTCCGAAGTGGTGACTGTTACATCATCTGCAAACAAATCATCATCAAAGAAAAAATCATCGTCGCTTTGTGCGCTGACGGCACAGAATGTCATCAGCGTGCAAAATGCCCTAAGAAAAAACTTTTTCATTAGTTCAATCCTTCAAGATATGCTTTTGTAAAAATCGTGTCGGGCAGACGATCAAAGGTTAAGTCAGAAATCATCTGCTGGGTTGTCTCGCCTTTGTTAAGTTCATCGCGCAAAATAATTTGTGTGGGAACATAGCCTGCGGGAACTTTTGCCCACTTGGGGTAGAGTGTTGTACGCATGAGTCTTCCTGAACCAGAATAGTCTTCCTCTTTAAGCACCAGTGCAATGTCTTTGCGAATGTAGTATGTGGTGCGTGCATAGGCCGGCTTTGAAGTCTTTGCATCCAAAGTGATTATGTAGACAGCCTGTTTACCCAACATTCCTTCTTCAAAAGAAGCAACTGTATAGTTGTCTCTCCAGTGAGTTTCACTTTGATTTAAGTCGTCAAGGTTAACATCAGAGTCACCAACGGCTTCTTTAAGTGATGTGTGAGTAAATTTTCTTCCGATGGGATCATAAGCCCAGATGTTGTCTCCGTCACGAAGATATCCCTTTCCCTTGTCTGCTTCAGGAAGCAGTTGAACCATAGTCATTAAATCGCTGTCGGTTCTTTCAAAAATTTTAAACCTAAGGCTTTCGTCTGGTTCACCAGGTTTTGAAATAAGCAGCGAAACGGTTGCTGAGTAGTCTCCGTGGTAGGCAAGAACCTTGTCTGCAGCTTCCATTGTTTTGAATGCCAGTTCTGCTGTAGCGGCATCAACTGTCTGAGCCGTTACTGATGCAGCGCAAAGGGTAAGTGCAAGACCTAATGAAAGTAAAAGTTTTTTCATGTCGCTTCTCCTAAAAAAATATATTCCATAAATGAAAACACACAAAAGGTGTTTCTGTTACTTAATAGTACGCAAAGCTTGAGCTGGTGTCATTTTTGCAGCTTTTTTAGCACTTCCTCGTACTGCCAATGCGGTAAGCACAATCAGCAGAATGTACTGGGCAATAATTGCTCCTGCAGACAGTGTGTAGGTTATGTGACCGTTACGAAGGAAGAACGAAACTGCTTCGTTTTTAATAGTGAAGGTTCCCAAAATAGACATAACTACAAGTGCAAGAATTAAACCTGCAATTGCTCCTATAATACACAGAATAACTGCTTCTGTTGTAAAGAGTCTGCCAGCGGCTTTTCCTTGCATGCCTAATGCGCGCATAGTTCCAATTTCACGGATTCGTTCGTAGAGAATCATGCGGTAGGTGTTTGAAATGCCTACCATAACAATAAGCAGTATAACAATGAGGATTATGTATGTTACCACATGAACAATGAACATAACCTGCTGTAATTGCGGAACTTCATCATCAAAAGTTTCAACGCCGTACTTTACGCCTTCCCACTGCTGGTCACGAGCGGTAAGTTGTTTTTCAAGTGCTGAACCAGGGTTGGTGGGATTTTTCATAATGGCTTCCTGGCGATTGGTTACATTAATACCATCTTCACGAATGCGCTGTTCAATTGCATTTGCAACTGCTGCAGATTCATTTTCGTTTTTGAGGTAGATGGTAAAGGTGTCGTATCCACCAGCAGGAATTTCAATAAGTTCGTTAAGAGAGTCAATGTCAACATAGGCAATGAGTCCACTCATAAAACTGTTTCCCTTGATGATTGCAGAAACGGTAAATTCGCCAACAGTGTTTTGTCCGTAGATTGTGTAGGTGGTAAAAAGCACTGTGTCTCCGGGAACAATGTTGAGCGTGTCTGCCATGGTTTCACTTACGATAATGTTTTTTGGTTTAGCAAAGTTTTCTTTTGAACCTGAAACTATCTGGAGTGAATCGAGCAGGTCTTTGTCGTTTATAAGATCCCGTCCTGTTACATTTGCAAGTGCTTTCTTTCCGTTGAACAGAATAGTTCCGCTCATCATGGAATACTGAGAAAGTGTTTCGTAGTTGATATTTAAGTCTTCTACAACATTGCGAATGTAGTCGTGGTCACGAATGATGTTAACCAACTGACCTTTGTCTTTTTCGTTTTCAGGTGGAAGTTTTTCCAAACCCTGAATGAGTACTGTTCCCCCTACCAACTGGGTAAGCTGTCTGCGCAAATTTTCTACTGCTCCAGAAGCAAGACCGTCAATTGCGGTTACGACAAAAAATCCGAATGCAATTGCAATGGCAAGAATAACACTGCGCCTTTTTTGACGCGTTAAGTTTCTTAGTGCAAGTGTAATAATTTCTTTCATCTTTTGCTCTCCTTAGTCTGCGCCCTTAGAAAGAGCTTTGAGCGGTGTAATTTTGAGTGCAGAACTTACGGGATAGAGATTGCTTAAGAATCCGCCTATAGCCGTAATGATGATGGTAGCAATAATAATACCTGGTGTGATTATAAATCTAAGCTGACCGCCACCCAAAATAATTTTTGCAATGCTGTTAGTTATGGTTATGTTGAATGCGTTAAAAATAACAGCCGCTATTGCTGCAATAACCGTTCCTATAAGTGCTGAACCTATAGTCATAAGCAGTGCCTCTGTAAAGAACAACTTGCGCACAAAAGATTTTTCTGCACCAAGTGCACGCATAGTTCCTATTTCTGATGTTCTTTCAATAACAGAAACAGTCATTGTGTTCATAATGATAATGAATACAACTACTGCAAGAATAATGACTAAAATGTTAAAGAGAATTCCAATTCCTTCTACCGAACTGGTGTAGGAAATTGCTCCGTTTTCCCAGTTCATTGCAACTGCATTTATGCCTTCTTCTTCAAACCATGCATTGTATTCTGCAACAATTTTGTCTGCTTCGGACGGGTGTTGCACCTTTCCAAGAATAAAGTGCCATGCTCCCTCGTCTGTTTTGTTCAGCTCGTCACGAAGACTTGTGTCTCCTAAAATGTCGTTGAAGTCAACACTGTCGCTTGCAAGAATAGAACCATCTATGTCAATGTCAGAGAACCAGTCGTCATCGCTTCCAAACAAATCGTCATCGTCAAAATCAACAATGCTGGTATCGACATTTGTAGAAACAGTACTTGCAATAGATGCTCCGTAAGTTAAATCTGCAAATGCCCGGGCAAAAGACGGATTACAGTAAATAATCTGGAACATAGCACTGTTTTCGTTAGGAGGAGTAAAGAATCCTACAACAGTTGCTTCACGAATTACACCGTTTGTGTTTGCGCCTGCAACTAAAACTTTGTCTCCTACATTGAGGGGCTGTTTGTAAAACTTTTCAAAGCTTTCACGAACGCGAGTGTCTATGAAGAGTTCGTTTTGTCCCGAAGAGTAGTCAATCATTCTGCCTTCAACAACATGCTGTCCGCCAAAGGTGTCGAAATATGTTTTGTCTTCACCAGCGAACAAGAAGAATACCGGAATGTCCATGATACTTAATGAATCTTCTTCCATATCAACTTCGAATTCTTCGTCTTTGGTCATAAGAGCCTGTGCAGAAATAAGACGCGTTGTTTTAGAAATGCGTTTGTCTTCAGACATTTTCTGATTGATGCGTTCAACTTCTGTCAGTGCGGGAAGCTGGGGAATATCTCCTACGAGCGAAATAGACTGAACGCCCATTATGTCGATAACTTGTCCCTGCTTTGGTTTTGCTGATATAACGATGTCTCCCGTGTAGTTAGCACGAAAGTCACGTTCCAAGCCACGGTTTACTGATTCAAGAAAGGCATTGCCTAAAATGACGATTGCGCTTCCGAAAATAATAAACAGTGCAATAATGATAGTCTTGCTTTTGTGTTCGCGTAAATTGCGAAGTGCAAGCTGGAATAGTGCCTTCATGTTATTCCTCTCCGTAAATGTCGCTGCCTGCCTTGTGCTCGTCGTTGATGATGTTACCGTCGAGCAGGTGAACTACGTGATCACACATTTTAACAATGCGTGCGTCGTGGGTTGAGAAAATAAATGTTGTCTGCAACTCGGGGTCATTGTTGAGTTGTTTCATCAGACTTAAAATTTGTTTACTGTTTGCGCTGTCAAGGTTTGCTGTTGGTTCGTCCGCAAGAATAACAGGTGCTTTTGTAACCAGTGCGCGAGCAATAGCAACACGCTGCCTCTGACCGCCAGAAAGTTCTGAAGGTTTGTGAGTTCTCCAATCAGAAAGACCTACTCGTTCAATAAGGTAGTTAACCCATTCTTCTTTTTGTTTTTTAGAAAAATCGTCTACAGGACATTTTGCGTCCTGTCCTTTCGAATTAAGCAACAGTTGGAATTCCACATTTTCGTAAACATTAAGAACGGGAATAAGGTTAAAGGTTTGGAAAATAAATCCAATGTGACTACGACGAAGCCCTGTGATGCGCTTGTCTAGTTTTGAAGGAATGGAAGTACGGCGTTTCTTTTTGTCTTTTGGATCAGAAGCCCAGCGTCCGTCTTGAACTTGTGCATCTTCCAAATTGACACCTTTGTAAACATCAATGCCATTTATGTTGATAGAGCCTGCCGAGGGAATATCAATAAGACCAATCATATTAAGGATAGTAGACTTTCCTGAACCAGAGGGGCCTGACACTGCTGCAAATTCACCTTTTTCAATAGAAAAAGATGCATCTTTAACCGCAACGACTTCCTGTTTTCCCAGAGGGTAGGTTTTGCGGATGTTGGTAAGCGTAATAACAGACATACATTCATCTCCTTTTACTGTATTAGCCAAATAATACAGTAATACAAGAAGATGTGTCAATAGGGAGGCAAGAAAATGTGCTTTAAGGCGTCGGGTGTAAGGGCTGTTCCATGTCTATGCATTCCCATGTGCCTATGGGAAGAATGCACTGTCGTCTTGCGTACTCCCTAAAGCCTACCGCTTCGTAGCAATGTCGGGCGCTTTCGTTGTTTGCAAATACACCTAGGTCAACTGTGTTTGCGGTAAACTTGTTGCGGGCATAATCCAGTCCTAGGGTAAGCATTTGCCTTCCGTATCCTTTGCCGCGAAGTTGGGGACTTACTATTACAAAGCCAAACCTTATGCGGCTGTTATCATCTTCCTTGGGGTATCTGATTATAAAGTGTCCTGCAGGTCTTTCGTCTTCATCAATTGCCGTAAGTGGAAAAAATCTTTTTGATTCAATCTGAGGACGGTACTTTTCTTCAATAGTGTTTTCCAAAAGTGGAAAAATGTTGAATCTGTCTGCCGACCATAGGTAGAGTTCCTCTTCAGTCCTGACCCATCTGCCTATTATGGTTGAGTCTTCCTTTTTGTATTCTCTAAGCTTCATTTTTCTCCAGATTTAAAAACAAAAAGCCCTGTACGTCAAAAAAACATACAGGGCATTCAGATGGATTTTTTATGCGTAGATTGGGCGCACTGTAATTACACCGTCAATTTTTGCAAGAGCGGCAATAGAGTCGTCGTTTACCTTTCCGTCTACATCAATAAGGGCATAGGCGAGGTCTGCACGGTTTTGGTCAATCATTCCGCTAATGTTGAGTTTTGCTTCTCCCAGTACACTGGTAAACTGAGCAATCATGTTGGGAACATTTTTATGAGCAATGCACAAACGAGTTCCGCCAGCAGGAATTGCTGAATCCATTTTACACTTGGGGAAGTTTACGCTGTTTTTAATAGCTCCGGTTTCCAAGAACTGACGCAATTCTTTAACTGCCATAATTGCACAGTTTTCTTCTGCTTCGGGGGTTGAAGCACCTAAGTGAGGGAAGCAGACAACATTCTTTTTGTTAAGCAATTCTTCTGCAGCAAAATCTGTTACCAAACATCCAACTTTTCCGCTTTCAAGAGCAACCAGAATGTCTTCGTTGTTAACCAGTCCGCCACGAGCAAGGTTTATAATTTTTACACCATCTTTCATGTTCTTAATAGTCTGTGCACTAATAAGACCTTTTGTGTCTGGTGTTTCGGGAACATGAACTGTAATGTAGTCTGATTTTGCAAAGAGTGCATCAAGTGTTTCTGCGTGTTTTACTTCGCGGTTAAGACTCCATGCTGCATCAACAGAAAGGAAAGGATCGTAACCAATAACATTCATTCCTAAGTCAATGGCAGTGTTTGCAACCTGAGCACCAATTGCACCCAAACCAATTACACCTAATGTCTTTCCCTTTACTTCGTTACCAATGAAATTCTTTTTGCCTTTTTCTGCAAGAGCAGCAATTTCGGCTCCCTTACCTTTGAGTTCTGTGTTAACCCAGTTGGTAGCACCCATAACAGGACGGCTTGCAATAAGTATGGCAAGAATAACCAACTCTTTAACTGCATTTGCATTTGCACCAGGAGTGTTAAATACAACAACACCTTTCTGTCCCAGTTCTTTTACAGGAATGTTGTTTACGCCAGCACCAGCACGGGCAATTGCTTTTACGCTAGAGTCCAGCTGCATAGTAAGCATGTCATGACTACGAACCAAAATTGCATCGGGTTTAACAATTTCGCTTGCAATTTCATAATCATCACGAGGAAAATTGTCTAAGCCCAGTGAGCTAATTCTATCTAATGTTTGAATCTTATACATTTGTTTTCTCCCTGTAAAAAAGTAACTTAGTTTTCTGCTGCAAACTTTTTCATGAACTCAACCAAAGCTTTAACTCCGTCGAGTGTCATTGCGTTGTAAATGCTTGCACGCATACCACCTACCAAACGGTGACCTTTAAGGTTTACCAAACCAGCTGCAGTTGCTTCTTTGACAAATTTGTCGTTAACAGCTTTTTCTTTTGCACAAGCTGCTTCATCATCTGCGGCGTGGTCAGAGTATTTGGTAAGGAAGGGAACATTCATTAAAGAGCGGCTTCCCTTCTGTGCAGTTGCATGGTAGAAGTCAGAAGAGTCAAGGAAGTTGTACAGATAGTCTGCCTTTTCCTTGTTGCGTTTAAGCATTCCTTCTGCTCCTCCATTCTTTTCAATCCAGTGAAGCACTTTGCCCAAAACATAAATGGTGTAGCAAGGTGGAGTATTGTACATGCTACCGTTGTCTGCATGTGTTTTATAGGCAAGCATTGTTGGTGTTCCAGGAAGACAGTTTTCAGGTTCGGGAATAAGGTCTTCGCGAATAATAACCAAAGTTACACCAGCAGGAGCAAGATTTTTTTGTGCACCGGCAAACAAAAGTCCAAACTTGCTTACATCAAGTGGTTCACTTAAAACACAAGAAGAAATATCTGCTACCAAAGGAATGTCACCTGTGTCGGGAATGTATTCGTAGTGAGTTCCCATAATGGTGTTGTTAAAGCAGATGTATGCGTAGTCATAGTCTCCACTGATTTTTTCTACTTTAGGAATGTATGAGTAGTTTTTGTCTTTAGAAGAAGCAATAACATCAACAGTAATGCCCAGTTTTTTTGCTTCAGCAGCAGCTTTCTTTGCCCACACTCCAGTTTCAATGTAAGCAGCTTTTTTGTTTTTAATACCAAGGTTCTGTGCCACCATTGCAAACTGAGTAGAACCTCCGCCCTGAACGAAAAGAACTTTATAGTTTGAAGGAACCTTCATAAGCTTGCGTACCATAGCTTCGGCATCTTCAATAATTGGTTCGAATGCAGAAGAGCGGTGACTCATTTCCATAACGGACTGTCCGGTTCCGTTGCAGTCAAGCATTTCTGCCGCACATTCTTTAAGAACTTCCTCCGGTAAGCAGCTGGGTCCTGCGCTAAAATTGTACACTCGTGCCATAGTGGCCTCCTTGTTTTGTTTTATACTCTACAGGCTTGTGCCTGCATTAAGCAGTTCTAGTGCCGTCAAAAGCGAAAGATTTTCAACAACTACTTTGGGCGGAACAATAAGCATTTGCGGTGTGTAGTTTACAATACCCTTTATGCCGCAAGCACATAGTCTTTCTGCCATAGGTTGTGCCTCTGCTTCTGGAACCGTAAGAATTGCATATTCAATTCCTTCAGATTCAATTACCTGTTCCAACAGCGTAGTCGGATGCAGAGGAAATGTTGAGTGCAAGACTTCTGTGCGGTTAACACTGGAGTCAAAGCCTGCAACAAGGGTAAAAGACGAACGATCGAGTTCCGCCGTATCAAGAAGAACTTGACCCATTCGACCTAAGCCCACAAGACAGCATTTTTTTTCTACCGCAGAATCTGCAAGTAAGCGTTTAAGTGCTTCTTGTAATTCCGAAGTGCGGTAACCGTTTCCTCCGCCAACATGCAAATCTAAAAGCGAAATGTCTCGCCGTATAAGCGCTGCAGACCAGCCTGTCAGTTTTGCAAGCTGAGTTGAAGAAAGTGTCTCTTCGCTGCATCCGCTCAAAAGTCGTTCCATTAGAACAAGTCGGCGTTTTGAAGGCTCGGGAATTGGTTTCATGCTACTGTTCCTAAGTTGTGAAAAATATAACTGATTTTATCTTTTGGGTCAAAGGAATTTTGCTTGTAAAAGTGGATTTTCTGCCTGAATTTTGTCCTTTTTGCTGATTTTACCTGGAATTTCGCTGTTTTTGTGAAAAATTTCACAGATATTTAGAGGTACTTTTTGTTTTGCTGCGTCAATACTCTTTGTGAGGGACACCTCAGGAGACATAATGAAAAAAATACATATTATTTCCCTTGCGTGGGCAATAGCGCTTGCTTCTTGTTCACTGCAAACCCAAACAGACGATTTTTTTGCTTGTGTGCGCGGGTCGGTAGTAAGCCCAACCGATTGTGCGGTTACCCTTACGCTTACCTGTCTTGACGATCCGGATGTAAAAGCCCAGACCCTTGAGCCAGACAAAACGGGGAGCTTTGTCTTTGACCGCGTAGAAAACGGACAGTATAAACTTACGGCCTTCTGTTCTTCTTCTGTAGAAAAAACGCTGTCGCAAAGGCTAACGGTTATGTCAAAAGCCATAACACTTGAACCCTTTGTCTTTACCGCTTCTAGTTCAGAACAAAATTCCCAAGAGTCTCATTTGTCGCTTCGTTCAGATTTTGAAATGACGCTAACAAAAGATGCGTCTCTTGCGGTTTCGAGGGCTGTAACTGTTACCATTATTTGTCACAGTAAAGAACACATTAGTCGTTTGTGTTATAGCGCAGGAAATCATTCCGAAGAATTTTTTGAAAGCGGATACGGAACAAGTGTTTTGTGTGTGGCACAAACAGCAAGTGTTCAGTTAATTCAAAACGCAGTCTACACATTTTACGCAAAAACTTCTGACGGTTTAGTTTCGATGGCACAAGTTGAAATTGATTGCATAGATACAGAAGCTCCGCAAGCAGTAAGCAATGTTCGTGCTGCCTTTAGTACACAAAGTGGAAAACTTGAAGTGCAGTGGGAAAGTTCTTCTTCAGAAGATGTTCATTCCCTTGAAGTTTTGTGTAGTGGAAATTCGGGGGAACAAAAACTGATTGTTCCTGCATCAAAAACAGCTTGTGCTTTTTCTTGTATTCCAGATGGTTCTACTTACACCATTAGTATTTGTGCACTTGATCTTGCTGGTAATAAAAGTCGTGTGGTAACGCAGAGTGTTGTTGTTAATACAGAACCAGCAGTGTATCGTGCTTGGCTTGATCGAAGTCGTGTTGCCCTTGGTGACGGAACAAAAGAAATGGTTTTGTTTGTGCAAGGTTGCAATTTTGGTCAGGCAGAAGATGGTCTCTTTGTTGTTCAATTAGATTCGTATGATACTATTCCCCATGTGCTAGAAATTACGGATGCGACAAGTGCTTTTTGTTCATTTGTAATTCCCCCAAAAAAAGGAAACTACACTGCAAGCGTTATTTATAATGATCTTCTTCTTGCAACAACTACTTTTGAAGTGTGCGATAGTCCTTGTGTAAATGAAGTTATGCTTAGTAAGACACAAGTTCCTGCAGGAAGTGCACACAGTGTAACTGCACGTATTTTAGGAACAGGACTGGATTTGTGCACTGATGTAACGCTCAGTCTTTTGTTAGATAATGAAGTTGTGCTTGAAAAAAAAGCAAGTCCTCTTTCTACAACAAGTTATGAATGTACTTTTGAAACTCCTGTCGAAGAAGCAGATTACACACTTTCGGTAACGGTAGATTCAGTTCAACAAGATATAACATCTTTGCTTCAAGTGTATGGAACAATAAGCATTACTTCTGTAGATGAAGCCTATGCACCTTTGTGTAATTGCGGTAAAGAAATTGAACTTATTGTTCGAGGAAAAAATCTGAATGTTGAAGAAGATGCGCTTTTGGTTGTGTGTAATGGAAAAACATATAAGCCTTATAAAATAGAAAGTTCTCTTTGTTATGTAAAGGTTTTTATTCCCGTAAGTGCTTGTGCGCGAGATATAGACATTAGTGTTTGTGTTAATGGAACAGAAAGTGAAACGAAGGGAGTTCTTAAAGTTCTTGAATTGCGTGATTACATTGACAGTCAGTTTGCTCTTCTTCCGGTTGCAAATAAAACAGTAACTCTTTCAAAAGCGGGCAGTAGTCTTCTAAAGCAGAACACTCAGATTGCAGCTTTTGCTTTAGGAAAGTATGTTGTTACGCAAGGTTTGTGGTATGAAGTCTTTGCATGGGCAAAAGAACATGGCTACACTTTTACTAAAGAATACACAGTTCAAAACATTAGTTCTTTACTGCCTTGTACTGATGTGTCATGGAGAGAAGCTGTAGTGTGGTGCAATGCTTTTACCGAATGGCACAATGCTCATTTAAAAGATGGCGAGTCTGCTTTTACTTGTGTTTACTACGAAGATTCAAACTGCACAAAAATTGTAAGAACTGTTAGTGGAGACTTAACGCTTATGACTGACAGTGGAAAAAGTGACAATCCTTTTGTAAAAAAATCTGCAAATGGTTATAGGCTTCCTTCTGCGGCAGAGTGGGAATATGCCTTCCGTGGAGCAAATACCAGTGCAAGCGATTGGGATTTTTCGTATGCAGGAAGTACAAATCTTCAGACTGTTGCGTGGTACAGTGCAAATAGTGGAAAAGTTCTTCATGAATGTGGAAAGAAAAAAGCAAATGCTTTGGGTTTATACGACATGAGTGGCGGTGTGTGGGAATGGATGAGTGACTGGGCTATCTCAAATGTAACAAGAAGATTGCGGGGCGGTTCATATAAATCTTCGGAAGAAGAATGTAGTGCAGCCTGTGATGGCTCTGCAAAAATTCCGTATCTTTCAGATGGAACAATAGGGTTCCGTCTTGCAAGAAATAAATAACGGAGGAAGTATGAAACAATTTTTTTTAACAATGTCTTTTGTCTTTGGACTTGCGCTCTTGCTTTCTTGCAATACTGCTTGCGGAACAGAAAAAATAACTTCTTCTTCTTTTGAAAAAACACTTTGCCTTGTTAACTGGAATGTTGAAACTTTTTTTGATTCTGTTACTGATGGCAATGAATATGATGAGTATAAATCTTCTGACTGGGGACATGATGCTTATGTTGAACGACTTAAACGTCTTGCGTCAGTAATTCGTGCTCTTGATGCTGATATTTTTGTTATGGAGGAACTAGAAAACGAGGGCGTTCTTTTTGACTTGTACAATTTTTTATCTGATGAGTGGGACTCAAAAAAAATCTATCAGTATGCGTGTTTTGCAAAAGATGCAAACAGTTCAATAGGCTGTGGGCTATTGTCACGATATCCTCTAAGAGATATGAGTGTTCATGCACTTGATGTAAGAACAGAAGCAGAATCTATGCCTTCTATGCGACCTCTTTTGCAAGTAAGTGTCGATACAGATGGAAAAGTTGTGCAACTGTTAGTAAGCCACTGGAAGAGTATGTTGGGTGGAGAAGAGAAAACAGAATTGTGGCGCAACTGGCAAGAGTCTGTTTTGTATTCCGCTTTTGAACGTAACGGAACAGAACAAGCTGTTGTTGCTTGTGGAGATTACAATCGTGATGTATCACATTTTGCAGAAGGTTCAAAAAAATCTTGCGTTCGTTTAAGAAGTGCTTTGTCTGACAAAAGTCTTGATGTGGTAACCGGTTGGAATGATCCTAACGGGTCAACAGTGCAGCCTGGAAGTTACTATTATGACGGTTGGTCTCGCATAGACAATTTTTTTACTGGGGGAACAGCAAGAATTGTTTCTTTTGCTCCAGCAACTGACGGTCCTTGGTGCGACAGTGAAAGTAAGATTCCGCTGGGTTATAAAATTTGGAGTGGCAAAGGGTATAGCGATCATCTTCCCGTGCGGTGTGTAATTGCTTACTAAATTATTTCTTTTTAACTATGTACAAATATTCTTTTACATGTGTGTTGCGCGCAGAAAGATTTCGACTTGCTCTGTATGTGTTGTATGCTTCTTCCAATACGGTAACTTCTCCGCACTGAGAAAGAAGAGAGGTCATTTCTTTTTTTGAAATAAAGCCTTCATTGTTAAACGAAATAAGTAAGTAGCGTGCGTTAAGGTGTTGCACTAAATCGAGGAATGTCTGTGCTGACTGTGAGCGTTTGTTGTAGAGCGAACGGTTCCAGTCGCGCGGTATTCCTGACACTTTGCTTATGTTTTTTTGTTCTGGCATTTGGTAATGAGATAACAAGTTGAGCATAAAATAATTTGATCCATAAGGATGTTGATTGTAGGGAGGATCTATGTAGGCAAGATCTACTTTAGGATTATCTTGTGAGTGCACTAAATCGTTTGCGTTTGCACAAAAAACTTTCCATTCTGAATTAAAAGAACTAAAGAGAGGGAAGGGAAGTGCTATGTGACCCATAATACGAGAAAGCGCGTTTTCACCGTTACCGCCAAATTTTCCTACACCAGTTTCTGAGTTTTTGTAAAAGCCTTTGAAGACTCCTCCTGTGTTTGCATGAATAGAAGCTTCTGCTAAAAGTGGAGCAATAAAATAGTGTTGGTCTTTTTGTGGAACTATGTCGGCAATGCACTGTCTCATGCAGTCGAGGTAACAAGCGTTATAGGGTGTGTAAAAACAGCGTTCGTCTTTTTTTATGTCTGAAAGATTTTTTGGAGCATAGAGACTGCTTATAAAACCGGGTGTGTCTTCTGGTCTAATAAAGCGATTTTCGTCAGCTAAGTACTGTTCCATTTTTTGAGCACAAGAAGCATTGAGCTTTGTGTAGATTTTTTTCAGACGAGCAATATCTTGAGACGAAGGGTTAGATAAATAACACTTGCTAATTAACGAAGCGTAATACTCTAAGTCGTTTGCGTAAATAAAAGATGAATGTTGTTTAAGAAATCGAGAAACAATGCCACTTCCGCTAAAAACATCGAAAGTAACTAACTTTTTTTTGCCCAAGTGAGTTTGAACATATTCTACTCCTTGCGCAATAAAAGAAAGCAGAGCACGCTTATTGCCTATGTAGGTAACAAGCTGCTCTGTTAGATATGCAAAGTTTTCGGAATTAGTATTTGTAGATTGCGTAGACGTTGGTCGCATCGTAAGCTGCCATAATCAGCAGAGAGCGAAGAATTGCTTTTGTGTTAGAAAAATCAAGAGCGTAACCGTTTCCGTCGCGTGCTGTGTTAAAAGTAACTGTTGCATTCTTGTTGCCACTAATCTGTGCTATTGATGCACGAACTGCCTGGCAGTATGTGTAGTAGCTAAGAATGGGTTTTGTTGCAGATGCATCGGGCGTACCAGTAAAGCTGAACGATGTGGGGTCTGCAAAACTTCCATTAGTTACTTTAACCAAAGCCAATGTTGCTGTTCCCACGGTGTCGGTAGGAATGTTTACATACATGTTAACGGTTGTAACTTTGTTGTCTTCTACACTTGGTGAAGTTCCGCCCAAACCAGAAAGACATCCAGTTAAAGCGAGCGACATTGCTACAAGCAGGGTAATAAGTACTGTGTTTCGAGTTTTCATTTTAATCCCCCTAAAATTATTTTGCACCAGTTACTTTCAGCAGACGCTTTTCTGCAGCTTCGTTTGCATCGCTTGCATCTTTGCGTAATTTGTCTGTAACGGTTTTAATGTTGTTGACCATGTATACAGGCTGTAGTGTTGCATCCAAACAGTCACGCCACAGTGCACTTTCTGGATCGATGGTGTTGCGTTTAAGCGTTGCCATGCTAATAGGAATGTGTACATATTTGTCGTGAACAAGACCAATAACAATCTTTGTCTTACCAGCCATTGCAGCATGTACTGCGTTGTTGCCTAAGCGTTCACAGTAAATAGAGTCGTTTGCAGTGGTAACTGCCGCACGAACTTCGTAGCTGGGGTCAATGTACTTGAGGTTTATGTGGAACTTCTTTGCAGCAAAGTATTCTGTAATTTGATCGCGTAAGAAAATACCAATGTCTGCAAGTTTTTTGTTTCCAGATGCATCTGTCTGATTGGTTGTAGTAAGCAGCTCCTGTCCTGCTCCTTCTGCAACAACAACAACTGCGTGGTGGCGTTTGTTGAGACGTTCTTCCAAGTGATGTAAGAATCCGTTTGGTCCGTCCATATCAAATGGAACTTCGGGAATAAGACAGAAGTTTGATTCGTGGCTTGCAATGGCAGCTGCGGTTGCAATAAAGCCAGATTCGCGACCCATAATCTTTACCAGACCAATGCCGTTAATTTGAGAATGTGCTTCCATGTGACAACTGTTAATTGCAACGGTTGCTTTCTGTACTGCTGTTTCAAATCCGAATGAACGGTCAATAAACTGAAGGTCGTTATCTACCGTTTTAGGAATACCAACAACAGCAACTTTAAGTCCACGGCGTTCAATTTCGTTTGCAATGTCTAAAGCTCCGCGCTGAGTTCCGTCACCACCAATAATAAACATCATGTTGATGTTCATGCGTTCAATTGAATCAACAATGTCTTTTGTTCTGTCTCCGCCACCGCGTGATGTTCCTAAGAATGAACCACCAATTTTGTGAATGGTGTCTACAACATCGGGGTTAAGAGGAATAGGTTCGTAGCCCTGTTCTTTGAAAAATCCTTTGTAGCCAAACTGAATGCCCAAAATGTCGCGAACACCGTAGCGGTTCCACAGACAGCGAACAACTGCACGAATAACATCGTTTAATCCAGGACACAAACCGCCACAAGTACAAATGCCTGCTTTAACATGTGAGGGATTAAAATAAATGTATTCACGAGGACCTGCTTTTTCTAGCAAGTTTGATTTATCGTCATCATCTTCTTTTTTGTCTGCAAAAACATTTACCTTGTTACGAACAAAAGAAGAATCTTTTACGTATGCTGCTCTGAAATCACCGTGTTCACGTGAAAGCTCTATCGGTGAATGAATTTTACACTCTCCCAAATTTTCTACTGTAAAATCATATTTGGCGCTCATGCGGTACCTCTGATAATGATTGCTTTAATTTTTTCAATAATAACCCCAGACGGCAAAAAATTCAATATGTATTTTTAAGTGAACAAAACAAATCACGTTTTATGTATAGGTTCAATTTTAATAGACTTGAATTTTCAAACTAAATGTCTTACTTTGAAAATATATCTTATCTAACAGGAGCACGAGATGAAATCATCAATCGTAAAATTCAGTACACTTGGAGCAGTACTTTTGTGCGCTCTTCTTTTTACCGGATGCGGATACAACACAATGGTAAGCCAAAGAGAAGCTGTTGACGGACAGTGGGCAAATGTTGAAAGCCAGTATCAAAGACGTAGTGACCTTATTCCTAACTTGGTTAATACGGTTCAAGGTTATGCTCAGCACGAAGCATCTGTTCTTACTGCAGTAACTAATGCACGTACACAGGCTGCTTCTATTACCGTAGACACAGATGATCCAGAAGCTTTTGAAAAATATGTTGAAGCTCAGTCTCAGCTTTCTTCAAGTTTGAGTCGCTTGCTTGCAGTTGCAGAAGCATATCCTGATCTTAAAGCAAACGAAAACTTCCTTGACTTACAGAGTCAGCTTGAAGGAACAGAAAATCGTATTGCAACAGAACGCAATCGCTATAACGAAGTTGTACGCACTTACAATACAACTATTCAGAAGTTCCCTGGACTTATTACTGCAAAAATCTTCGGCTTTAAGGAAAAGGCTTACTTTAAATCAGAACCGACTGCCGCTGCAGCACCCGTAGTTCAGTTTTAGTCTATGAAGTACCGTACCTTTATTCGCAAACTGTCGCTGGGTCAAGATGACCTTGAACAGATTAAACATGCGGTTCAGGAAGCAGAAGCAAAAACCTCTGGCGAAATAGCGCTTGCCATTATTCCCGAAAGTGCGTCTTATGCCTTTTGGGAACTGCTTATGGCACTGGTAACTTCAATTCTTTTACTGACGGCGGTGTTCCCCCTGGCAGACAGTGTGTATGCATGGCTTTCGAGTGTTGCTTGGGGAGAGCGACCTTGGTATTTGGTTGCTTTCTATTTGCTTTTGTGTGCGGTTTCGGTAGGGCTTTTGTATGTAGCTTACAACATTCCTTTTATAGATTCACTCATTGTTCCTCAGCGTGCAAAAGATCATGCAGTGTATGCAAGAGCAATGAGGTACTTTACCGAAAGTGGTGTGTATGCAACAACAAGTCATTCGGGCATTCTTATTTTTGTTTCGTATTTTGAACATCAGGTTCGCATTGTTGCAGACCGTGGCATAAGTCAAAAAATTTCACAGGACTTGTGGAATCTAATTGCAGATGAAATGGCGGAACAACTTGCAAAGAAAAATGTGAAAGAAGCTTTTCTTGGTGCGGTAACTCGTGCTGGAGATTTACTTGCTGAATATTTTCCTTCGCAAGGACAAAATCAAAATGAATTGAGCGATGGTCTTGTTATTCTGGAGAATGATGTATGGGCGTAAAGAAAAATAACAAACCCTTTGGCGGACTTATTATTATGTTGCTGTGGGTGCTTGTTCCTTTTTTGGCAGTACGATCATGTACGTCAAAATCAGAAGCTCAAGTCAAAGCAACAGAGCCTGTCGTTACCGAGACAAGTAGTGAAGAGCAAACTCAAACGGTAAATCTTTCTGACTATACGGTTTCAAATGATGGTTCTTACGCAAAGACCTATAGTCAAGACAGTAAGGGTTTGTATGAACTTACGGGACCTGTCATGGATGTTGCGCATATTCTTTCCGAAAGTGAATACTATCAGCTTAATTCATTTCTTCTTAACCTTTCTGAAAAAACAGGAGCACAAATTGTTGTGCTTACCGTTCCAAACCTTAACGGCCTTGCAATCGAAACATTCAGTATTGAACATGCAACAAAGTGGGAGTTGGGACAAAAGGGTGTAGATAATGGTGTGCTGCTTACTGTTGCTATGCAGGAACATGACATTCGTATTGAAACTGGTTACGGAGCAGAAGGTTCTTTAACTGATGCTAAGTGTGCACGCATAATTCGAAATGTTATAGCGCCAGCTTTCCAGCAGGGAAAGTATGGAGAGGGCATTATTTCTGCTGTTGAAAATATGGCAGGAATTTTACAAGATGATCCTTCTCTTGTTACCATAAGTGAAGAAGAAACAGATGCAACTCCAGCACTGATTGCTATGGGCGTTTTCTTTGTCTTTATGGTTATAATGATTATACTTGCGGCGACACATTCAAAAGCAGGTTTTTCTGGTGGTCCTCGCGTAACAAGTATTCCCACTTCTATGTTCAATAGTTCTTTTGGTAGTAGTTCTGGCGGATTTTCTTTCCACGGTGGTGGCGGAAGTTTCGGCGGTGGGGGAGCAAGCGGAAGATGGTAAAAGCTCGTCGCTTTTACCATCTTCCTTAACGAGAATTTTTGCTTTGCAAAAATTCTCGGTGGTACTAGCGAAAAAACATCTGCTTTTGTCCAGTAAGCTGACTGAGACTGAGTGGGGCAGGTTGAAAAAATCGGAGAGCAATATGAAAAGTAATTTGTTAAAGAAAATATGTACACCGTTAGCACTTGCACTGTTACTGAGTGCCTGTGCTAATCCGTTTTCATCTTCTGTTCCCGACAATAACACAACCATTCTTTTTGAGGGAACAATTCCTTCCGGTGCCTATCCTTCTTCTGTTGCAAATGCAATACGTACATCCGGATCTTCCCGTTCTGCAGTCCCTTCGCTTGATTTTGGAAACACGCTTGAATACTTTGCAACCGCAACTGCAACTGACCGTACCGTCATAGAAGGTGATTTTTTCGATGACGATAATCCCTGTGTTTTTTCTTTTGCACTTGATATCACAAAAAAATGGGATATAACCTGCGGTATCCGTGACAAAAACAATACTGATGTTATAGTCATGCAGGATACGTTACCGGGAAAGACCTTTAATTCATCACAGCCTGTCTTTACGCATACCTTTAGTCTTCAGCCGGTAAAAGCAGGACAGGGCGATATTCAGCTTGACGTTGATGTTGAAAGTTCACTTCAGGAACATGTTACACAGCTTTCGGTAACAGCAAGTCCTTCCATTGCATCGCTTACAAAAAATTTTAAATCTAATAATGCTACGCTTCCTAAGTGGGCACGCATTTCTGCTTCTGGTGCTGCTGCCGGTTCGTATGATTTGATTCTTACGTTTTCAGATACCAACGGTGTTCCTGTGTACACGACCATTCAGACAGTAACCGTGCTTGCATCCTGTACCACAGACAGCTGGGTAAGTGAAGGTTCTGAGCTTATAAGTTCTGACGGATTTAAACTTACTGAACAGATTGTTACTCAGGCGGAACGAAACGTATTCTATGTGGGACGCACATCGGTAACACCTAACACGGTTACTCCCGAAGATACAAACGAAGGTTCTTCTTATCAGCCGTTAAAAACCGTAAGTGCTGCAATCCGTCGTATTCAGGGACGAACTACCGGCGGTAAGTGTGTTGTCTATGTAAGCGGACAGATTCAGGATATCGTAGAAATTCCGGATTCAGTTGCAGATACAAATGCTTCTTCAATAGTAATCAGAGGACTGAATGGTTTTGGCAGGGACGGTAAACCAAAAGACAGTTTGTACGGCTATGCAGATAAACTGGGGGAGGGCGTATACGATTACAACGGAATTAACATCGATGAACTGTTTGATGAAGGTCAGTTTGGGTCTGTGTTAAGCATAAGGACTGCAGTACCGGTTACACTCGACGGTATTACAATTACAAAAGGTGCTGCAACGAGAGGTGCGGGCATGAAAATAGATGCTGCTGCAAACGTAACGCTTACAGGCGGAACTTCAATCAGCGGTAACAAAGCAAGAGGTGCTGGCGGCGGTATATATAATTTGGGAACGCTTACGGTAAGCGGTGCTTCAATAAGCAATAACACCTGTTACAATACGACATACGGAAGTGTAGGTTCAGTTGGTGGCGGTCTGCATTCTGAAGGAACAGTTGTTTTGAATGATGTTACCATAAGCGGTAACCGCTGTAACGGTGATGGTGGTGGAATAAATGCATACAATGCAACAATTACTTTTAACAGCGGAACAATAACCGGTAATTACGCAGACGGTGTTTATACAGATGACCAGGGTGTTGAACGTGGCCGCGGAAACGGCGGTGGAGTATGTGCAAGCAGTGGAACCTTCACTATGAACGGCGGAGAAATAAGCGGTAACTCTGTAACCTGGGGCGGTGGCGGCATGGTTGTTGGAAGTGCAAGAGTTGTCATCAATAACGGAATTATAAAAGACAATCATCTTCTGCGCTTGGATTCAAAAGGTGGTGCAGTGTATATAAATTCTACTGCAGATGCACGGCTTGTCCTGGGAGAAAATGCGCAGATTCCTTCGGGTACTGCAAAGACGCACGATGTTTATCTTGCTGCTCAGGGTGATTATGGAAATGCGCATGTTACCATTCATGAAAGCCTTTTACATCATGATTCACAAAACCCTATCGTCATAACTCCTGAACATTATCAGGAAAGAAGAGAGCTGCTTGAAGCAGAAGACGGTATTGATATAGAAGCTGCATGTAATTCGTTTACGGTAGCGCAGCCAGCAGACAGGGCAAACGTTTACTTTATAAAAGAAAACGGAACGCTTGCAGCGCTGTTCTCTTTTGCAAACGGAACCTACGGTACGGTTGCAGAACATGATGCGCATGCAGGAATAACGTATGATATTGTTCGCTATAGTTATTTGACTTCTGATAACCTTACTATGTCAGTTGCTAATCCCTTTGCAGATGGAACTTCAATTTCTATTACGATAGATGATGAAGCTTCTGTTTCGGAAGATATAATTGACCGAGTTATGGACGATGGATATCATACTATCCGGACAACACTTACACGACCAAACGGTTCTGCTTCTACTGTCACGGCACATATTCTGATTAAGATAAAGCCGGTTAAGGTTACGATGGGTTCTGTTGATTTGTGGTGCTCTTCAGGTGGTCAGGTAAACGGAGCCCCGGTAATAAACGGAGATGGAAATCCTCCCCATGAAATGTATATTGAGGGGGATGAATATCCAGATGAAGATAGCAAAGTTAAAACCTGTTTAAGCCTGACTGATTATAAATGGAATGGACCGTACCTAGATCATCGCTATGGTGATTATGAACTGTACTTTTTAATTCCGACAACCGCACCTACTAATTATGTCTATCTTACGGAAAAGGATAGCAATTTCTATTTCTATACGAATCTGATGCGTAATACCTGGTCAAGTGCGTTGAATATGGCAAAAATCAATCGCGGCTTTAGTCAGACGACAAGAACTTTGACAGATCTCAGAGCTAACAATGGCTTCCATACGAGTGATATGGACGGAAATGGAAATGTAACTACGAACGGCGGACTTGCAAGAGCACGCTATGTGTTCAGCGTGACCCTTACCGACGATTAATCAGCGTCTGTTCGATAAATGCCAGAATGCTGCACAAGACAATAATTGCGGAAAAAACTCTTTTATTCATAAACAACCGATGGTGATACAGCGTAACTTCAGAAAATAATTTAGCTGAGATTGGTTGTATTTGACCTTCTTTCTAAAACCGCGTATATTATATTTGCAAAAACAATGGAGGGAAAATAATGAAGAAAAAGATTTTTCTGGCAATATTTCTTATAGTTTCAATGGTAGTCCCTGCTTTTTCATATCAGTGGAAAGGCTATGACGGCCACAATAAAGAAGATTTGAAAAAATTCAAAGAGTTAGTCACAAAAGAATTTTATCTTATAAGAGACGAGATTTTTGCTCCAATATACCCGGAAGTTAAGGACGTTGAACTTGTCTGGGATTTTAGTGAAGAAGATTGGAAAAAAACAAACTCATTTTATAATAATCGGATAGTTAGAATAAAACCCTATATAGATTGGGATTTTTTGACTGAGGAAAAAACACTTACAATAATTCATGAACTTTCTCATGCTGTCAAGCATCTTGTTCTTAATAGAGAAGGAGGTGGCGGTCACGATAAAGAGTTTGTTGAAATATTATACAAAATGACAGATGAGTTTTTAATTAGAGTTTTTGATGGAACTTTGAAATCTTACATGTTCACTGATATTTCTTTTTTTAGAACTAAGGAAGGAATTGAAATGATTTCTAGATTTATTGAAAATGATTCTGGTGTCAATGCGGAAAAGAAAGACCTGACAATATCAAATCTTAGAAAGAAATTGGGGTTAAAGATTCTTTAATATCATGATTCATACAAGCTAGTGGATTTATCTATACCAGGTTGAAAAAATCGCATTTTTGCGCTATGGTTAGTCTATGGCTTATGAAGTTACGGCGACCAGACGAAGGCCGCAAAGATTTGAAGATTTAGTGGGACAGGAATTTGTTGCTGACACTTTACGCAATTCCTTGCAGAATAATCGCATTGCCCACGCATACCTTTTTACTGGCCCTCGCGGTTGTGGAAAAACCTCTACTGCTCGAATTCTTGCAAAAGCCCTTAACTGTCAAAACGGTCCGACTGCAAGTCCTTGCGGTCAGTGTTCTGCTTGTAAAGAAATTACTGCTGGTTCTTCACTTGATGTAAT
>OCVV011348204.1_pt1 | contig 23924 bp, 18 predicted proteins | sample 1539721 | NCBI WGS metagenome assembly OCVV01 (sample SAMN02144230, study PRJEB22623) | gut metagenome | biome: sheep rumen | host: Ovis aries | place: New Zealand
GGCGGCTTTTGCTCTGTCAAACCGGTCACGCTTCTCCAATTGGCCTCGCAGAGTTCGCGCCCGCAGGCGCGAAGAGAGTTCAATCCGTTTTTTTCGGGGACATGCGCTTCGGAAAAAACACTTTACAGCCCGCAAACGTGCAAAGTGGCCTCTTACGCGGCCACTTTGTGCGCTGCAGCGGGCTGCGATCCTTTTGCAGGCAAAGGCATTGCCTTTGCCTGCAGGATAAAGCCGCTTCTCCCTTGCGGAGAGGCGGCTTTTGTGGTACGATTTTTACAAAGAAAAAGCTTGCGAGGACAGCACCATGGATCTGAATCAATTGAACGCCGCCCAGCGGGAGGCCGTCACCACCACGGAGGGCTATGTGCGCGTGATCGCAGGGGCCGGCTCCGGCAAGACCCGGGCCCTGAGCCACCGCTTTGCCTATCTGGTGAATGTCATGGGCATCCTCCCGGGAAATATCCTTTGCGTCACCTTCACCAACAAGGCCGCCAACGAGATGCGCCAGCGCATCCACAATCTCACCGGGGACAACGATACCGGCTATATCAACACCTTCCACGGCTTCTGTGTCTCTGTTCTCCAGGAGGACAGCTATGCCGTTCAGTATCCCCGCAGCTTTCTGGTGCTGGACAACTCGGATATCGACGCCATGCTGCAGATCATCTATGACGAGCGGGGACTGAGTCTGCGGGACAAGACCTTCGCCCAGGCCCGGGACATGATCGAGATCCAGAAGGGCATCCGGAAGCCGGACTACTACAAGGACCTGATCGATATGTCCCTGGAGGAGCTTCGAAGGAAATATGAGCAGGCCAAAACCTTGGACGATATCATCTTCTACGGCTATCTCTACCAGGAAAAAAAGTGCTTCGGCCTGGACTATAACGATCTCATCTTTGTGACTTTATATATCTTCGAGCAGAACGGGGAGATCCGCCAGAAGTGGCAGCAGCGCCTGGAATACATCATGATCGATGAGTTTCAGGACATCGACCCGCCCCAGTACCGGCTGATGAAGGTCCTCTGCGGCTACCACAAGAACCTCTTCATCGTGGGGGACCCGGACCAGACCATCTACACCTGGCGGGGAGCCGACGTTCGCTTCCTGCTGGATTTCGACAAGGAATTCCCCTGCACCAAAACCATCATGATGATGGAAAACTACCGCTCCACGCCCCAGATCCTGGCGGCGGCAAATTCCCTCATCGAGAAGAACCGGACGAGGATCAAAAAGGACCTGATCCCGACCCTGTCGGACGGCCCGCTGCCCCTCTGCCACCATGCGCCCAACGCAGAGGCCGAGGCGGAGCAGATCGCCTTTCAGATGTGGGAGCTGCATGACAAAGACGTGCCCTTCCGGGAGATGACGGTGCTCTATCGTGCCCATTATCTCACCAACAAGCTGGAGGAGGTGCTGCGCAAACGGAAGATCCCCTATGTGCTCTACAGCGGGGTGCCCTTTTTCGGCCGCAGGGAGATCAAGGACGCTTTGAGCTACCTGCGCATGGTGGCCTACAAGGACGATCTCTCCTTCGCCCGCATTGCAAACGTCCCCAAGCGGAACCTGGGCCAGCGGCGGATGCAGTTTTTGCGGGAGCTGGCCGAGCGGGAGAGCTGCAGCCTCTATCAGGCCCTCTGCCGCAGCACGGAGGAGGAACTGTTCAAGGGCACCGGCGCGGTCAAATTCATCTCCCTCATCGAAAGCTTTGCCCAGAGCTATGCCGATCGCCCCATCTCTGAGCTTTTGAGCGACCTGCTGGACAAGAGCGGCTATGAGCGGATGCTGCGCACCGAGGGCAGCCAGGAGAGATTGGATAACCTGGCGGAGCTGAAGCAGTCCGTCTATGAATATGAGACCGGCTGCGGCGAGGAAGCGGCCCTGGAGCACTATCTCAGCCACGTTGCCCTCTTCACCAATGCCGATGCCGAGGACGGGGGAGACAAGGTCAAGCTCATGACGGTCCACGCCGCCAAGGGCCTGGAGTTTCCCTATGTGTTTCTCTGCGGCCTCAATGAGGGGATCTTCCCCTCCGGCCGCACCAGCACCCTTCCCGGTATGGAAGAGGAGCGGCGCCTGGCCTTTGTTGCCATCACCCGGGCGGAGAAAGAGCTTTACCTTTCCGAGGCCGAGGGGAGGAACCTGGACGCGTCTCCCCGTTATCCTTCCCGCTTCCTGCTGGATATCGACCCTGATCTGATGGCCTATACCGCGCCACCCAAGGAGGGCCTGATCCGGGACGCCCGGGATTACATCGCCGCCAGTGAGAAGTTTTTGCCCGAGACAAAACCGGAGGAAGGCTTCCCCGTGGGAGCGCGGGTCCGCCACGAGATCCTGGGGGAGGGGACCGTCCTGGAGATCGACCGGGACAAGGAAGCCTATGTGCTGCAGTTTGACAGCATGAAGACGCCCCGCCGCATCAGCTTCCGGGTGAAGCTGGAAAAGGCATGAAAAAAGCAACCTGCTCAGGCAGGTTGCTTTTTCTCAGATCTTCACCGGGACACCGTTGAGCTCCACGCCGTTGGTGGCGTCGATGACGATCACCTTTTTCCCGTCCAGGATCCTGGCCTGGACCAGCATGCTGTGCTCCGGAGAGACCTGGATCTTCACCTCCGGTGTCTGGATCTCCATCCGCCTGGGATCGGAGAGGTTGGCGGGCCGCAGATCCGCGTCCTTGCCGAAGGTCTCCTCGCAGCGCTGCTCAAAGCGCTGCCGTTCCTCGGCGGTGGCACCGCTGTTTTCCAGAATATCGCCCATCTCCTTCACCGTAACAGTCAGCGGCTCGGGATCCTTGCTCTCCTTGTGCAGGGTGATCCGGTCGGAGAGCTGTTCATGCACGGACTGGATCAGATCGAAGCGGCAGTCCTGCTCCAGCACGTCCGTAAGCAGACCGTCAAAGCTCTCCCGCTGACGCTGGGCGGGCATGGGGACCTCGGTACGGAACACCGCGTCAATGAAATCCGCATGGTCCGCCTTGCAGTCCCGGGAATAAAACAGCGCGTTATAGAGGTTCGTGGCCCGGTCGTCAAAAGCAGGGAAGAGGAAACCAAGCTCCGGGGCGGAGACCACCTGGCCCGCCGTTGCGCTGTGGAAGCGCTTGTCCTCCGGGGTATAGCCCAGCTCGCTTTTTCCGCCCTCCACGGGGCATACGGCACAGAGCATGTACTTGTACACCTCACCGGCGTCGCCGATACTGCCGTCCTTGCCGTAATGGGGTACGTCGTAACTGTCAAAAGCCAGCAGGATCAGGTAGTTCCCGCCGTCCATATCCAGGTGCCCGATGATCGTGTGATAGAACTGATCCAGCAGAGCGGGGTCCTGCCCCTCGCTTTTGCGCAGGGCGGAGAGCAGACGGTGCTCATCGCTGTCAAGCACCTGCTTGGTGGCAAAGGCAATATCCAGCAGGTTTTTCCCCAGCGCGCCGGAAAGGCTTTTCTTCAGCAGAGCAAGGTATTTTTCCTGTTCCTCAGCCGTCAGCAGACCGAGGGATTCGTTCAGCGTGGAGATGATCTCCCCGGAACCGTTCACATAGCATCCATAGAGATGAGTGATGCTGTTGTGTTCGGGCCGGATGCGGCGTCGGATCTCCCGCAGCTCCTTTTGATTCATGTGACTATGATCCTTTCCCAAAAATGCAAGGGGCATTATGGCACAAAACGCGGCTTTTGTCCAGCGGGAAACGGATAAGCGGGAGCCAGGAGCAGGTTCCCGCCAGGCAGCTGCACAAATCAGCATGGCGGGGACACGCTTCGGCCTGGCAAAAGCAGATCGGGCAGAAGAAGACGGAATCCGGTCGAATCTACAAAAACCAACTGGAAAACCGCAGAAAGAATGGATGAAATTATCAGCCTGATTCCGGCGTCACAGGTTGAAATTCAAGCTATCCTGTGGTAAGATTCAATTTACTGAGATTATATCATCGGGGAGAATGACATGGATAAAAAAATCCCGGAAAGCTTCCTCCATAAACCTCTGATCGCTCATTGGCAAGTTATCTCCGTGTTCCTGCTGATTTATGACGCGGTCAGCGTCAGCATCTCTTATCTGATTGCCCTCTGGCTGCGTTTCGATTGCCACTTTTCAGCTATTCCGGATGATTACTTCAACGCTTGGCTGCGTTTTATCCCTTTCTATACCGCTTTTTGTCTGGTAATCTTCTGGGGCTTCAAGCTCTATCAGAGCATCTGGCGCTTTGCGAGTTTCAGCGAGCTGGAGCGGATCCTCGCGGCCAATACCGTTGCCGGTCTGGTTCACATCGTGGGGATCACGAGCCTGCTTCAGCGTATGCCCATCTCCTATTATGCCATGGGCATCGTGCTTCAGACGATCATGTTGATCGGCATCCGCTTTGCTTATCGCTTTGTTCTGCTTCTTCGCGGCGCGCGGGGAAAGAGAAGCCATCCTGTCCGTCGGGTCATGCTGATCGGCGCAGGGGAGGCGGGACAGCTGATCCTTCATGATCTGATGAAATCCGAGGACAGCCAGGATCGGGTCTGCTGCATCATTGACGACAATCCCAACAAGTGGAACCGCTATGTGGACGGCGTTCCCGTTGTGGGCGGCCGGGAGGATATCCTTCTCAACTGCGAAAAGTTTAAGATCGACCGGATCTATCTTGCTATACCTTCCGCCACCGCCGAAGCCAAGCGCGATATCTTGGACATATGCAAAGAGACAGACTGTGAGATGAAGATCCTGCCCGGCATCGTTCAGCTGGTAAAGGGAAGCGTCACGGTTGAGTCTATGAAAGACGTGGCCATTGAAGACCTGTTGGGCAGGGAACCGATCCGGGCCGATATGACTGAAGTCTTCCGCTATCTGGCCGGGAAAACCATTTTGGTCACCGGCGGCGGCGGCTCCATCGGCAGCGAGCTCTGCCGACAGATCGCTTCCCATTCACCTAAGCAGCTGATCATACTGGATATCTATGAGAACAATGCCTATGATATTCAGCTGGAGCTGCGGGACAAGTATCCGGATTTGGATCTGGTCACATTGATTGGATCTGTGCGGGACAGCCGGAGACTGGATGAGATCTTTTCGACGTATCATCCTGATGTGGTCTATCATGCCGCCGCGCATAAGCATGTTCCCCTGATGGAGGACAGCCCCTGTGAAGCCATCAAAAACAATGTGATTGGTACATACAAGACTGCCTATGCTGCCATGGCTCACGGCTGCAAGCGATTTGTGCTCATTAGTACCGATAAGGCAGTGAACCCGACCAATATCATGGGAGCTTCCAAACGCCTGTGTGAGATGGTGATCCAGGCTTTCGACAGAAAGGTGCGGGTGGGCCGCCCCTTTGATGTGCCAACGCTCTATACCCACAACGGGGAATTCAGTGATCCCGCGAACAAGCTTCAGATCCCAACTGACGATATCCATACCGAGTTTGTTGCGGTTCGCTTCGGAAACGTGCTGGGCAGCAACGGTTCCGTGGTTCCGATCTTCAAACGGCAGATTGCCAGAGGAGGTCCCGTCACGGTTACCCATCCTGACATCATCCGGTATTTTATGACTGTCAGCGAAGCGGTAAGCCTGGTGCTCCAGGCCGGCACCTATGCCAAGGGTGGAGAGATCTTCGTACTGGATATGGGCAGCCCCGTCAAGATCGATACACTCGCCCGCAATCTGATCCGACTCTCCGGATTCAAGCCGGATGTGGATATCAAGATCGAATACACCGGACTTCGTCCCGGCGAGAAACTCTATGAAGAGAAGCTGATGGCTGAGGAAGGCCTTCGCAAGACGGATAATGAACTGATCCACATCGGCAGTCCGATCCCCTTCGATGTGGACGAGTTCTTCTCCCAGATGGAGCCGCTGATGGAGCGCGCTTATGCCAACCGGGAAGATATCCGCGAGACCGTAGAGGCTATGGTGTCCACTTACCATCCTGTGCATCGCAGTGAAGAGACACCAAAGGAAATTCCGATTGCGCTTCCGGAGAAGGTAGGAGCTTCCAGCCATTCTGCGTGAATGGAAAAAGGTGGGAAAGAATACATCCTTTCCCGCCTTTTTCATAAATTGGGCACATTTATCGCGAAATGCGCGTGCTTCCCGTGAAATGCACATGGGCTTGGTTGACTTCGATTCGCTGAAGTGATATAATATATTGATATCTTGTGCGAACCTGTAGCGTGGCTGTGAAAGCAGAGAAATGGCGTGCTTCAGATTCCATGATGGAGAACACCTTATGTTGACGAGTACTCAGAAGCAGTTGTTGGATCTTCTTGCACGGCAGCTCTTTGGAAAGCCTTGTGCGGAAAATACCAATACAGATTGGTGTGCTTTTTTAAAAGAGGCAAAGCAGCAGGCTGTCTATCCCATCGCCTTCCAGGCGGTGGAAGAACAGCTGGCCGCGGACATACCCGGGGAACAGTTTCGGCAGTATCAGGACATTTATATGCGTTATCTTGCCGCAAACATCCGTGTTGCCGCGCTGCATGCTTTCGTTCATAAGCTGATGACGGAGAACCGGATCCCCTGCGTGATCCTGAAGGGGCTAGCATCCTCTGCGTATTATCCGGAGCCGCTGCTGCGCACCATGGGTGATGTGGACTTTCTTGTTTCAAAGGAGAATCTGGAAAAGGCCGATCTCCTTCTCCGGCGGGAGGGCTTTGTCCGGGATCCGGATTCGGAGAACCATCCCTTCCATTGGGAGTACAGAAGGGGAAAGGATTCGGTGGAGCTTCACTGGAATGTCCCCGGTGTGCCGCTTACGAATCGGGAGCCCATTATGGCCGCTTTGGATGGGATCTTGGACCGGAGAGAGAGCAAGGTCGTGAGCGAAACGGAGTTCTTTGCTCCCGGCGAGTATCATCACGGACTTGTGCTTCTGCTCCATACCGCCGGTCATCTGACCGGAAGCGGCATCGGGATCCGCCATTTGTGCGACTGGCTTGTCTTTGAAAACAGTATTCCGGAGGAGCGATTTGTCGCTCTCTTCCGGAAAGCTCTGCAGAAAATCGGACTCTGGACCTTTGCCTGCGCGATGACAGATCTGGGGATCCGGTATTTCGGCTGTGAGCCAAGAGCCTTTTGCAGCAGCATCGATCCCGCGATGACCGACAGGCTGCTGGAGGATTTTTTCGACGGCGGCAATTTCGGGAGAAATAATACGCTTCGGAAGGGACAGATGACCATGTTCCGAAGCTATGGTTCCCGGCGTGTCAGCGAAGGGTCCATGCTGCGTGTCGCGCTGGAAAACATGAATTACAGAACAAAAGAGCAGTTTCCGATCTGCGTCCGGTATCCTGTCCTGTTCCCCGCCTGCTGGATCGCTATGGGAGCGCTCGCTCTCTACCACCGCATGACGGGAGAGGGTGTTTCCCTGTTGAAGAAGGACGTTTTACGCGGCGCCAGGGAACGGCAAAAACTGTATCATGAACTGAAACTGTTTACAGAGGACTGAGTATGCAGTGTGCTGCATTGCTCCCGGTGTTCCGAAACAATTGTGTGTGAGAAGGGTGTTATCAATGACTGAGAGTATGAATAAGCGCAAGATCCCTTTCAGCCCTCCGGACATCTCCGAACTGGAGATCCAGGAGGTGGCTGATGCGCTTCGTTCCGGTTGGATCACCACCGGCCCGAGAACGAAGCTGCTGGAGAGAAGACTTGCTGCCTATATCGCCACTGGTCGGACCGACGTCGATACGGAGGCTGAGCCTGCGCGCTGGAGCAATCATGTCGTCTGCCTGAATTCAGCCACCGCTGCGGAGGAATTGAATCTCCGCATCCTGGGCGTCGGACCGGGGGATGAGGTCATCGTTCCGGCCTACACTTATACGGCTACCGCTTCCGCTGCTATCCACTGCGGCGCCAAGGTCGTTTTTGTGGATATCCAGAAGGATGGAGATCCGGTTTCCCATTTGCCTGAGATGGATTATGCGGCGATGGAAGCGGCCATCACGCCCAGGACCAAAGCCATTGTTTCCGTGGATCTGGGCGGTCTGGTCTGCGACTATGAGAGAATCTTTGCGGCCGTCGAACGAAAGAGAACACTCTTTACGCCTGTCGAGAGCGACGGAACTGCGCTGGGAGATCTTTCTTCCCGGGTCCAGAAGGCCATAGGCCGTGTTGCCGTTGTGGCGGACTGTGCCCACAGCCTGGGCGGAAGCCGCGTCGTATGGGGCGAGAAGCGCTACTGCGGCGCCATAGCCGACATGACCAGCTTTTCCTTCCATGCGGTGAAGAATTTCACCACCGCAGAAGGCGGCGCCTCCACCTGGCGCAGCCTTCCCGGTATCAGCGACGGGGAAATCTACAACATGTATCAGCTTTTGTCTCTGCACGGACAGGACAAGGATGCGCTGTCCAAGACCAGACTGGGAAGCTGGGAGTATGATATCGTTGGCCCCTGGTACAAGTGCAATATGACGGATATCATGGCTGCGATGGGACTGAAGCAGCTGGACCGATATCCCGGCCTTCTTGCCCGCAGACTGGAGATCATGAAGCGGTATGACAGCGTATGCGATGCTCTTGGATTCAGCAGATTGGTCCATCATACCGATTGCATGGACAGCTCCAATCATCTCTACCTGATCCGGATCCCGGGCATCAGCGAAGAAGAACGCAACGACCTGATCGATCGGATCGCTGAGAGGGGTGTTGCGACGAATGTCCACTTTAAGCCGCTTCCCATGATGACTGCCTACGGAAAAGACTGCTCGGCCTACCCGAACGCGTATGCGTACTATGCCAACCTGATCTCTCTGCCGTTCAACACCCGGATGTCCGATGAGGACGTGGACTATGTGTGCGACACGCTTTTGGCTGTGTTTCGGAAAGACGAGGACTGAGGATGCTTCGAAATTGGGATGCGCTTCCGGCGTTCATGAGGACAGCGGAAGTCCGGCCGTATTGGGAAAGTCTGAATCAAAAGCGCGGGCAGCTTCTGTGCAAGCACGTTTTTGACTATGCCGCTGCCTCGGCCTTCCTGGTGGTGCTGGCTCTCCCGATGGCGGCCATCGCCGTATGGATCAAGCTGGATTCTCCGGGCCCTGTGTTTTACCGGCAGGAGCGGGTTACTACATACGGCAGGCATTTCTTCATCCATAAGTTTCGCACGATGGTGAGCAACGCCGACCGGATCGGCGCCGCGGTCACCGTGGGAGATGACAGCCGCATCACAAGGGCAGGGAAGACGCTGCGCCGATATCGGCTGGATGAGTTTCCCCAGCTGCTGGATGTACTGCAGGGGAACATGTCCTTTGTGGGCACCCGGCCGGAGGCGGTGAAATATGTGGAGCAGTATGAGCCTGCGTACTACGCAACGCTGCTGCTCCCCGCCGGGATCACCTCGGAAGCCAGCATCCGCTATAAGGATGAGGATAAGCTCCTGAGCGGGGCTGAGAATGTGGACCGGGTCTATGTAGAAAAGATACTCCCGGATAAAATGCGCTGGAACCTTGAGAGTATCCGGAACTTCAGCTTCGGCCGGGAACTGTTGACGATCTTTCGCACCTTCGGTGCTGTTTTTTCAAAGTAGAAAGGTTTGGGATTTGTCGGATGAAGGATGGACTTGTTTCCATTGTGATGCCTTCCTGGAACACGGGCAGGTTTATTGCGGAATCGATTCAATGCGTTTTGGACCAGACTTATCGGAACTGGGAGCTGCTCATTGTGGATGACTGCTCCACGGACGATACGGAGGAGGTCATCAAGCCCTTTTTGTCTGACGGGAGAGTGAAATTCTTTCGGAACGAGAAGAACAGCGGCGCTGCCATCAGCAGGAATCGCGCGCTGCGGGAAGCTCAGGGGGAGTGGATCGCGTTTCTCGACTCCGATGACCTGTGGATGCCCGACAAACTGGAAAAGCAAATAGCATTTATGAACAAGAACGGCTATGTTTTCTCTTATCATGAGTATGAAAGGATCGACGAAGACGGCAGGCCGCTCAATATTTTTGTGACTGGCCCTGCCGTTGTGGACAGACGCAAAATGTATCGCTATGACTATATCGGTCAGCTTACGATGATGTACAGTGCGAAGCATTTTGGACTGATCCAGATCAAAGATATCAAGAAGAACAACGATTATGCGATCAGACTTCAGCTCTTTCGAAGAACCGGAACCGAGGCCCATCTCCTGAAGGAAAACCTGGCCCGGTATCGGGTACGAAAACAGAGCATCAGCCATGATAAGCTCCGGAAAAAGCTGAAGAGCCATTATGACCTGTTCCATGTGTGCGATGAAAAGCCCTCACCGATCGCACTGTGGTATGCATGCTGGAATATGTGGTATGGCATGCTGAAAAAGGCGGTTTATGAAAAGGCAAAATAAATGAAAGACGCTTGCGTTATCGGCCATTTCGGCTTTGGTGAAAATCTGCTGAACGGCCAAACGATCAAAACGAAAATTGTAACGGATGAAATCGAAAAAAGCCTGGGATCAGGGGCAGTCACCAAAATCGATACCCACGGAGGCCTGAAAGCCTATCTCAAACTGCCGCTTCAGCTTTACCGTGCGGTGAGAGACCATAAAGCGATCGTGATCTTTCCCGCTCAAAACGGTCTCAAAGTGATCGTCCCCCTCTTGACGGCTTTCAACAGGTTGTATCGGAGAGACCTGATCTATGTTGTCATCGGGGGCTGGCTGCCGGACCTGATCAAGTCCCGCAGAGGGCTTGCCGAGCGTTTGAAGTCTTTCAGAACGATTTTTGTAGAAACCAGCGTTATGAAAAGACGCATGGAAGAGCAAGGCTTTTCAAACATCGATCTGATGCCGAACTGCAAGCAGTTGACGATCACTGAGGATCTCGCATTTGAGGACAGAAAACCTCACAGGCTTTGCACCTTCTCCAGGGTGATGAAAGAGAAGGGCATTGAAGACGCCGTCCGTGCCGTTCTGCAGATCAATGCTTCACGCAGCGAGACCTGCTATACCTTGGACATCTATGGGCAGGTGGATGAGAATCAAAAAGAGTGGTTTGACCAATTGCTGTCCGGCTGTCCGGATTCGATTTCCTATAAGGGCAGCGTTGATTTCGATAAAAGCGTAGAAACAATAAAACAGTACTATCTGCTGCTTTTCCCCACGCACTTTTATACAGAAGGAATACCCGGGACGATCATTGATTCCTACGCCTCCGGCGTGCCCGTTCTTTGCGCAAAGTGGGAAAGCTTTTCGGATATCGTGGAAGACGGAGGTACCGGTGTCGGCTATGATTTTGCCGATTATGCCGGGCTTGTTTCGTCTCTTGAGACCCTGGCAAATGATCCGACTCTCGTTCAAAGAATGAAACGCAGCTGCCTTGACAGGGCAAAAGACTACTTGCCCGATCGCGTGTGCAGCAGGCTTGTGGAATTGATCACGGACGCGGAAAAGAAGTGAACCGATGAAGAGATTGCTTTGCATTGTAAGCGCAATGGATGCCGGCGGAGCGGAGACCTTTCTGATGAAGGTTTACCGAGCCATTGACAGAACACAGTATCAGTTTGATTTTTGTGTAAATGTATTTGAGAAAGGCTTCTATGATGACGAGATTGAGCGCCTTGGGGGAAGAATATACCGGATCCCGTCGAAGTCATCAAGCTTTGCACAATATCAAAAACAACTCAGCGCCATCGTCCGCGACCAGCACTATGAGTATGTTTTCAGAACTGTGGCAAACGCCTTTGGATTGATGGATCTTCGAGTGGCCAAGAAGGCCGGGGCAAGCAGATGCATTGCCAGATCCAGCAACGCAAGTGACGGAGAAAGCAGGATCATGAAAGCGATGAACGTGCTTGGAAGGATCCTTTTTCTGAAGTATGCGGATGTGAAGCTTGCTCCTTCGGATCTTGCGGCAGCGTACACTTTTGGAGAGAATCGGTACCGGAAGGGCGAAGTTCACATGCTCCACAACGGACTGGATTTGAATCGATTCTGCTTTGATGAAGAGGAAAGAGCCCGCATCCGGAAGGAATTCCGTATTCCGGACAATGTGAAAGTAATAGGTCATATCGGCAGATTTACCGCGCAAAAAAATCATGCATTTCTGATCGATATTTTTGCGTCTTTACGCAAAAGAACGGATGCAGTTCTTCTCCTGGTTGGAAAAGGAGAATTGGAGGCGGAAATCAGAGCGAAAGTGGAGAGCCTTGGCTTGTCCGATCAAGTGCTTTTCCTGGGAATCCGATCGGATGTTCCCGCCCTGCTTTCAGCAATGGATTGCATGATTCTTCCTTCTTTTTATGAAGGCATGCCCAACACGGTCATCGAAGCGCAGGCCACGGCCCTTCCGTGTCTAATTTCGGATACGATTACCAAGGAAGCCAATGTTACCGGAGTTGTTCGCTATTGTTCGCTCCGGGAGCCGGCAGATCGCTGGGCACAGATCGTGTTGGACGGCCTGGATCAGGCTCGCGATGTGAAATCTGCCCGGATCATGGAAGAAACTTACCGGATAGAAGCGGTTGCGAAGCAGTTCGTGAAATATGTATTTGAGTAGGCTGTTCGCGAAGGCCCAATGCGCTGTAAACATGAAATGAGGATGAATCATGGTAGGAACCTATAGAACGGGAACTCCGTTGATAACAAAACTGATCAGACTGCTGACGGCCTTCCAGTTTTCAGCCATCTTCATTTTTGAATCAAAAAGTTACGGAGTTATTATTCTGGCCGTGCTCAGTTTCACTATCTTTTTGCTGGGAGCATATGAGAATCATGGTAGAATAAGAGTAAAGCTGGAAGCGTATCATTTCTTTATTCTCGGGTTTATGCTGTTTTGCTATGCCAGTTCCATCTGGGCCTGGGAAGCAGTTTTCTCCTTGGAGAAAGGCAATACGCTCCTGGGGATCCTTGTTTGCTATTCCTTTGTCTATTCTTATTATCGCCATAATGATTCGGTGGATTCCTTGTTCTATGCCATTATGTGGGGCTGCTATATTGTTATGCTGTCTTCCATCATTTCCTTCGGTTGGGATGAAGTGCTGCGGACGATTCAAAGCGAAGGGAGATTGACCACCGGTTTCACAAACATCAATTCCCTGGGAATGATCATGGCGTTAGCGATTCTGATCAATGTCTATCGGATCCAGGTGGAGGGCTTTCGAATCTGGGATGTCCTGATGGTTCCCACGGTGATCATGATCGCCGCATCCGCGAGCCGGAAGGCGCTTGTTCTGTCAGTGGTCGGCGTTGCTTTGCTGTCCCTTACGAAAGAGAGCGGCACCAGGAGGAATCTTGCCAAAAAGATGCTCAGACTCATTGCTGTTGCGGCAGGGATCTACCTGCTGATCAGGCTGATCGCATCTTCTGCCTTGTTCAGCGGCGTGAACAATCGAATGCAGGGCTTATTTGCTTTGATTACCGGCCGCGGTGAGGTTGACCATTCTGCATGGGTCAGACAAAGAATGATCGAAATCGGGTGGGAGCAATTCTTGAAAACGCCTATACTTGGCATCGGTATGGGCAATGCAAGATTTATGGCAGTTGCTGTTCGACATAATTCTTACTTGCATAATAACTATATTGAGCTGCTGGCAAATGGCGGAATCGTTGGTTTTTCCATCTATTATTCGATCTATCTTTATCTGATCGTGACTCTTCTGCGCTATCGAGAGAGAAACGATCATGTGTCAAGACTATGCCTGATCTTGATCGTTTGTTTTCTGATCATGGATTATGGCGCGGTAACGTATTACAGCAAGAGCACGCATTTCTTCCTCATGGCCTTCTTTATCGAGGCGATGCGGCTGAAAAAAGATGGACGATTCCGTTTGGAAAGCGCAAGCTATCCTTTGGTAGGCAGAACGGAGAAGCGGGTATGGTGACGATTGCGAAAGGATGGCGGTACCTGACGGACAGGCAATACCGCACATCTGTAGATTTTTCACTGGGGAAGTACGACAGACTGCCGGACGATGAATTCCTGAAACTGAAGTTTCAAAATGAAGTTGGCTATTCATTAAATCTGGAAGAGCCCAGATCGTTCAACGAAAAAATCCAATGGCTCAAGCTGAATGATCGCGATCCTCGTTATTGCGTCATGGTGGACAAGTATCGGGTCAGGGAGTATGTGTCGAGCAGGATCGGGCCTGAGTATCTGATCCCTTTGTTGGGCGTCTGGGACGATCCGAAGGATATCGATTTTGAGAAGCTTCCGAGAGCCTTTGTTCTGAAATGCAACCACAATTCGGGAAAGGGCATGTACATCTGCAGAGATCGATCCAAGATAAACCGGAACAAGGTGATTAGAGACCTGCAGAACGGATTATCTGAAGACTACTACAAGAAGGGCAGAGAATGGCCTTACCGGGATGTACCACGGAAAATCATCTGCGAGCAATTTATGACGGAGTACGGTCCCTTGAAAGACGTCGAAACAGATCGGGGCGATTCCGAATTGAGAGACTATAAGTTGATGTGCTTCAACGGAAAAGTCAAATGTACGCTGATCTGCGAAGACCGCTTTTCGAAAAACGGGCTGCATCTGTCTTTTTACGATACCGATTGGGAAGAGATGCCTTTCGGAAGAGCGACGCCGCGTATTCCAACAAAAGTCCCCAGACCGGTTCATTACGATACAATGCTTGAATTGGCGGAGGTGCTTGCAGACGGAATTCCGTTTGTGCGGGTCGATTTTTATGAAGCGGGCGGAAAGATCTATTTTGGTGAATTGACGTTTTATCCCGGCGGGGGCTTTACGAGATTTATCCCGGAGGAATGGGATTATACGCTTGGAAGTTGGATAGAGCTTCCTGGCAGAAAGAAGATCTGAGGGTAGCATATGGCAATCATCATCGGAGCAGATTTTGTGCCGACGGATTCAAATCAAATGCTGTTTGAAGCGGGTAGTGCGGAAGAACTCTTCGGCGATGAGCTGTGCAGTTTGCTCCAAAACGCGGATTACCGTATCTTTAATCTGGAAAAGCCTTTGAGTGACAGAGGGGACCCGATCAGAAAATGCGGCCCCAATCTGTCAGCGAGTGAACAATCTGCCGTCTTGTATGAGAAAGTCGGTATTGATCTCTTGACCCTGGCCAACAATCACATCATGGATCAGGGCGTCGACGGGCTTCTTTCAACGTGCAGTGCGCTGAGGGCCGGGGAGATTTCCTTTGTCGGAGCGGGAAAGGATCGTTATGAGGCGATGAAACCCTTTTTCTTTCCGATGTTCGGCAAAAGAATCGGGGTTTACGCATGTACGGAACATGAGTTCTCAGTTGCAGAGAACAACAGAGCCGGAGCCAACCCCTTTGATCCGCTGTGTTCTTTGGATCACATTTCGGATGCGAAACAGAATTGCGACTATCTAATCGTTTTGTATCACGGAGGAAAAGAGCATTATCGGTATCCATCGCCGAATTTACAGAAGGTATGCCATAGAATTGTCGAAAAGGGCGCCGATCTGGTGTTGTGTCAGCATAGTCACTGCATCGGGTGCGAGGAGAAGTATCTGCAGGGCACAATCGTATACGGGCAGGGCAACTTTTTGTTTGACAGCAGCAAGAATCCGTACTGGAATACAGGCCTGCTGGTGTTGATCCATGAGAGATTCGTCATTGAGTATCTGCCGATCATCCGGCAAGGGAATGGCGTTCGGATCGCACCGAGAGAAGAAGCTTCGGCAATACTGGATGGCTTTCGGAAACGGTCTGAAGAAATCAAAGCGCCGCTGTTCGTTGAAGAAAAGTACAGCGAATTCGCGCAGGAGATGAGAGATTCAATTTATGCATCGTTTTCCCGGAAAGAGAGCTTGCTGTTCAGAATCGTCAATAAATTGTTCCGGAACAAACTGCGCAGCTATCGGTACAAAAAGAAATACACATCAGAAAAAAGGCTTGAGATGTCGAATCGTATAGCGTGTGAGGCCTGGAGAGAATTATCCTTGGCTGCGCTGAAGGAATCGGAATGATCCGACCGGTGTTTGCAAAGGTCCCTTTTCCCACTGATGAGGAGAGCAAATGCAAAAGAAACAGTTCGTGTTTTCCGTTGTTATCCCTTTATATAATGGTGAAAAAACCATTGCTGCATGTATAGAGTCAATTGCAGCCCAAACATATCCGCATTATGAGGCCATTGTCGTCAACGACGGTTCGACAGATGGCAGCGAGGAGATTTGTGCTGCATTGGTTGAAGCCTATCCCTTCCTGAAGTATTTCCGGCAGGAGAACAGCGGTCCCTATCATGCGAGAAGAGAGGGGATCAAAGCAGCAAGCGGCGATTATTTGCTGTTTTTGGATTGCGATGACCTGTTGCGGGCCGACGCGCTGGAAAAGCTGCATGATGAGATCGAAAAAAAGAACGCAGACATCATTCTGTTTAATATGGCGTCAGACCTTCAGTATAAAGACAGCGTATTGGAGTATCCCTTTGATACAGGAAAGACATATTCGGGAGAAGAAAAAGGAGCCCTGTACGAAACGCTTTTGCGCGGAACGAGGCTGAACAATCTTGCAACGAAGTGCGTTCGAAAGGCTTTGATGCTTTCTGTGGACTATCCGGATCTTCCTCATTTCAGGAATGCGGAAGATCTTTATATGTTTGTCCCGCTGCTGGATCGGGCTGTTTCCGTCACATGCGTGGATGAGCCGCTGTATTATTACCGGACGAATCCCCACAGTACGACACATCATTATAATGCGACTTATGTGCAGTCACTGATTCGCACGAATACCCTTTGCCTGCAATATGCGGAGAAGTGGGGAGAGAAATATCTGCCTCTGGCGGAAGAGCGGTGCTGCCGGACAAGCGTTGAGATCGTTCGCTATCTCCTCTCATCTCCCTTGAAAAAGGACGAACTGCAGTCTGAACTGCGGAAATTCTACAGCTCGGATTTCTATGCGATGACGAAGAAGAAAAGTGTTTCTATCCCGGGACGAAAAAAGAAACTGATCTCCCTGTTCATGCAAAGTGAACAGGATCTGATCAGAACGAAACTGCTGGCTTCAGCCCGCAATTTGCTTGGATAATGGCTGTGCGACTTTTGGGCGGAAGAGAGAATCAGGCCGATACCGGCGTATCAGATTTATGTGGATCAGAAACAGTACGGCTTTGACATCCCCTGTGCAAAGATGGCTTTTTCAAGTGCCATTTCGTTCGTTTTTGCTCCCTTTATTTTCCGCAGATCGTGGGACAGAATCTGGCATGTATTCCTTGTCATCATCCCTGATTGCTTTTCTTGCCCTCCTGGAAAATGTGCTGGATTGTGAAGCGCATCGGGAATTGGCCGCAAGGATCATGAAACAGTAAGTGAGAGGACAGTTCAGTATCTGAGCCCCAGCGCCCCAGCAATCCTTGAAAGATATGGCCGACTTGCTCTCCGGAGGAGTGAGCGAGAACGACCGTTAGAGCCTGCGGCTTTACGGAATCATGATAGGTTTCCGTGCTAATGACAAAACCCAGTATCAGAAAACGCAAAAAGGCAATCCGGGTATACTTCCGGATTGCCTTTTTGCAGGATGATTTCAGGAAACGCTGCCTGCGTCAGGAATAGTAGCCCTTATACCATTGGGCGAAAGCGCGCAGCCCCTCCCGGATGCCGATGCTTGGGCGGAAGCCGTAATCCTCTTCCAGCGCGCTGCTGTCGGCATAGGTCACCGGAACGTCTCCGGGCTGCATACCAACCAGCTCCCGGTGTCCTTCAAAGTCATAGTCTTCCGGCAGGATCCCGGCGCGGACCAGTTCCTCCTGCAGGGTGGCGACAAAGTCCAGAAGGTTTTCAGGCTGACCGCCGCCGATGTTGTAGATGGCATAGGGAGGAAGGGGCAGCCCGTCCTCTCCCGTAAGCGTCTCCGGCGCGCCCTGCATGACCCGCAGGATCCCCTCCACAATATCATCGATATAAGTGAAGTCTCTGCGCATATTTCCAAAGTTGAAGATCCGGATCTTCTGCCCGGCGGCCAAACGCCGGGTGGCACTGTAATAAAACATGTCAGGCCGCCCTGCGGGACCGTATACGGTGAAGAAGCGCAGGCCGGTGGAGGGAATGGAATAGAGCTTGGCGTAGCTGTGAGCCAGCAGTTCATCGCTCTTCTTGGTGGCGGCATAGAGACTGACCGGGTTGTCCACCTTATCTTCAACAGAGAAGGGGACCTTCTTGTTCCCGCCGTAGACGCTGCTGCTGGAGGCATAGACCAGGTGCTCCACCGGATAATGGCGGCAAGCCTCCAAAATGTTATAGAAGCCGATGAGATTACTCTCGATGTAAGCGTCAGGGTGATCGATGCTGTAGCGTACCCCGGCCTGGGCAGCCAGATTTACCACCACCGCCGGGCGGTAGTCCCGGAAAACACGCAGCAAAAGCTCCTTATCCGCAAGGTTTCCGCGGATGAAAATGTGCTTCACCGGAGAAACAGCAGCGGCTGCTTCGATTTGCTCCAAACGCCATTCCTTCAAGCTGACCTCGTAATAGTCGTTCATATTGTCAAAGCTGATGACGGTACCGCTCTGCATCTCTTTCAGCAGGCGAATGACCAGATAAGTTCCGATAAAGCCCGGAGATCCGGTGACCAGAACGGTCTTGCCGTTCAGCGCAATAGGTACTTTTCTCATGTTCCGTTTCCTTTACCGTTCAATTCCCCGGTAGTTTTTCCGGGCAGCCTCATAGCTCTCCAGATTGCCGATATCAAAACGATGTCCCGGCATTTCCATGCTGTACATCCTGCTGTGAACGCACATCCAGGCTACCAGGCTGCCCGGCGCATCCACACCGCAGCCTTCTTGGATCGCGGTCCGGATCTTTCCCAGATCCTCCTTCGTGTAGAAGTAGAAGGGGGGTGTGCACCAGTGAGATCTGGGCTCTGCGGGCTTTTCCTCCAGCGAGAGGAGGCGTTCGTCCCCATCGATCACGGACACACCGGATCTGCGCAGTCTGGCGGGGTCCGCTTCGAAATAGCGCATGGTGCAGGAACTCTGTTTTTCCATGGCGTAGCGGAGGAAGGACGTCATGGAAAAGTCCAGCAGATTGTCTCCTGCGATGATGAGCAGCTCCTCGTCAATGGCCAGCGTATCCAGAACGAATTGAATATCCCGCACGGCGCCGAGACGGGTCTCGTTGCTGCCCGTGCCGTCATCCACTACGGTGATGGGCAGGGAATGGGACTGTGCCCAGCGTTGAAAATGGGGAGCAAACTTGTGATTGGTGACAATGATATAGCCGTTTACCAGGCCGGCGCTTTCGATATCCTCCAGAAGCCAGTCCAGAATGGTCTTCCCCTGAACCTCCAGCAGAGGCTTGGGGAAGTTTTCGGTGAGAGGATATAGGCGGGTGGCGTAACCTGCCGCCAGAACCAGACATTTCATGCTTTCACCTCACAGCTGTGCGCCATCTGCGCTCCGGCACAGATGGAAAGAGTATTTCCCCTCCAGATGGGGAAAGGCTTTCAGGTACTCGGCGGTTACGTGCTCCCGGATGCTCTCGGCAAAGGAGGGGTCGATCAGCGCGATGCAGCAGCCCTTGAATCCCGCGCCGGAGAAGCGGCCGCCATAGATGCCATCCGTCTCCCGCATGATCTCATAGAGCCGGATCTGCTCCGGCGCGCCGGATTCCCAGTTGTGGATGCTGCTCCAGCCGGACTCGAAGGAGAGCCTTCCGTATTCCTCCAGGTCGCCTCGGCGCCAGGCCTCTGCGCCGGCTTCCACCCGCTGAAACTCCGTGTACCAATGCTCACAGCGCTTGGCCCAGGGGAGAGGGAGCTTGTCCTTATACTGCTGATAGATCTCATAGGGGACATGACGGGCGTTTGCCTCGTTGAATTTGCCGTATTCCATGCCGGAAAGTGCCTGCAGCGCGTAGACGCCAGCACGCAGCTCATCCACGCGCATGTTGTATTTGGACCCTACCAGGCTGTGCTCCAGTCCGCTGAAGAAGATGGCGATCTGATAGGGCTTCATGTTGGCCGGGGTGGGGATGAGCTCGTAGCTTCCGTCCATGGTGTCCAGATACAGCAGATGATCCTTTCGGCCCAGCACCTCACAGCTCTGGTCAAGCGTTCCCACGTTCACGCCTACATAGTTTTTTTCCGCGTCAAAGGCGGTTTCAATCAGCTCGCTGGCGCTGAGAGATACGCCGTTGACCCGGCAGAGCGCGGAGAGAAAGGCCAGGATCACCGCTGCCGAAGAGGAGAGACCGCCAATGGGAAGAGATCCTTCGATCACTCCGCACAGGCCCACAGAGAGGGGTCTGCGCTTATTCAATGCCCAGACGGCTCCGCGCAGATAATCTGCCCAGTCATGCACCGGGGCAGTGGGAACGGACCGGATGTGCCATTGCGCCCTTTTGGGAAACTGGAGCGATGTGACTTCGATAACGCCGTTTTGCTTGGGGCCGTATGCAATATGGATGCCCTTGTCGATGGAGAAACCGGTGATTTTGCCCAGGTTGTGATCGGAATGTGCGCCAATGGGGCAGATCCGATAGGGGGAAAAGCTGATCCCCTCGGGCGAACGCCCGTAGATTTCAGAAAATCGTTCTTCACAGAGCATGGACTTTCCTCCTCAGTCCCGGCGAAACAGATCCCGAGTATAGACTTTGTCTTTTATGTCATCCAGAACAGAGTCGTAACGGTTGGCGATGATGCAGCCGCACATCTGTTTAAAGCGCTCCAGGTCGTTTACGACCTGGCTTCCGAAGAAAGTGCTGCCATCCTCCAGGGTGGGTTCGTAGATGACCACGGCGGCGCCTTTGGCCTTGATGCGCTTCATCACACCCTGAATGCTGCTTTGACGGAAGTTGTCGCTGTTGCTTTTCATGGTGAGCCGATAGACGCCCACGGTGACCTGCCGCTCCTTCGCGGGATCGTAGTTTTCATTGCTGGTATAGGCTCCGGCGATCTCCAGCACGCGTTCTGCAATATAGTCTTTTCTGGTTCGGTTGCTTTCCACAATCGCCTGGATCAGATTCTCCGGCACGTCCCGGTAATTGGCAAGCAGCTGTTTGGTATCCTTGGGCAGGCAGTAGCCGCCGTAACCGAAGGAGGGGTTGTTGTAATAATCTCCCACCCGGGGGTCCAAACAAACACCCTTGATGATCCTGGCTGTGCTCAGACCCTTTATTTCCGCATAGGTGTCAAGCTCATTGAAATAACTGACCCGCAGCGCCAGATAAGTGTTTACGAAAAGCTTGGTAGCCTCCGCCTCGGTCAGACCCATAAACAGGGTAGGCACCGGATTCTTCCGTGCTCCCTGCTGGAGAAGAGAGGCAAAGACCTTGGCGTCTTCAAGGTTTTTTTCATCGCAGCCCACGATGATGCGGCTGGGATAGAGGTTATCGTAGAGCGCCTTGGATTCCCGCAGAAACTCCGGACTGAACAGGAGGCTGCCCCCATGGAAGCGCTGCCGCGCGGATTCCGTGTAGCCTACGGGAACGGTGGACTTGATGACCACCACGGGCTTCTTGTCCCGTGCGGCGGTGGCCTTTCCGATCAGCTCCAGGACGGACTCCACGGCGGAGCAGTCAAAGTAATTGGTCTTGGGGTCATAGTTGGTAGGTACCGCGATGATGATGAAATCCGCCTCGGCATAGGCGCGCTCACCATCGGTGGTGGCGGTCAGACAGAGCCTGCGAGTGCCAGCCTTGGCTTCGGAGAAGTATTTTTCAATGTAGGCGTCCTGGATGGGCGAGCCGAAATTCCGGATCAGCTCCGCCTTTTCCGGCTTGGTGCAGACGGCCGTAACCTGATGGGCGCCGGCAAGAAGCACTGCCAGCGAAAGGCCCACATAGCCAACGCCGGCCACGGCGATTTTATAGCACCTGTCTACGGGAATCGTGTCACCGCTCTGCTCCACAAAGAGGGCGGTGAGATCAAATCCCAACGCGGATGCCAAAGCCTCCAGCTGAGCGATGGACGGGGTATAGGTCCCGTTTTCCAGATTGGAAAGGGTAGGTCTGCTGATCCCCGTCCGCTGGGACAGCTGGGCCTGTGTGAGGCGCATGGCCCTTCGACGGCTGATCACGGTTTCGGAAAGAAGAGAAAGAGAAAGCGTTCGCAAAGCAAGATCCTCCTGTAAATGCAAGTAAGGGCACAGAGAATTGCAAAACCCCACGCGATGAATATACCAGCTATCGACCATGACGTCAACAGTCAAGTCTGAATTCACGACGAAAGAGCTGTGCTATTTCCGAGAAATACCAAAGTATGTGTCGTAAATCACGACAATGAAAGAAGAACGAAACAGGCGAATGGAAATGAGCATGCATCTTTGTCCCGCTTGCGTAAGAAGCGGATCTGTGGTACACTGCAATGGGAAAAGACTGGATCAAGTTCTAAGTAAACGCCGATTTAATCAGCGTTTACCTCCAAGGAGGGGAGGCTTCCCGTGAAAGGGATTATTCTGGCCGGCGGGAGGGGCACTCGGCTCTATCCCATGACGAAGGCCGTCTCCAAGCAGCTGCTTCCGATCTATGACAAGCCCATGATCTATTACCCTCTGTCCATCCTGATGCTGGCCGGCATCCGGGAGATCCTGATCATTTCCACGCCGGAGGATACTCCGGTGTACGAAAAGCTCCTGGGGGACGGAAAGCGCATCGGCATTTCCCTGTCCTACAAGGTACAGGAGACGCCCCGGGGGCTGGCAGACGCCTTCATCCTGGGCGAAGATTTCATCGGGGAGGACAGCGTCTGTCTTATCCTGGGGGACAATGTGTTCTACGGACTGGACATGACCAGCACGCTCCGCACCGCCATGCGGCAGAACACCGGCGCCACCATCTTTGGATACCCTGTGAAGGATCCCCGCAGCTTCGGCGTGGTGGAGTTTGACCGGGAAGGGAAGGTCCTCTCCATCGAAGAAAAGCCCGAAAAGCCAAAGTCCAACTATGCCGTTCCCGGCCTCTATTTCTACGACAACCGGGTGGTGGAGATCGCAAAGCAGGTGCAGCCCTCCGCCCGGGGAGAGATCGAGATCACCGCGGTGAACAACGCCTATCTTGCGCTGGGCGAGCTGCGGGTGACGCTGCTGGGCCGCGGCATGGCCTGGCTGGATACCGGTACCCCGGAGGGCATGCTGAAGGCCGCCGAATTTGTGGAGGCCGTGCAGGACCGCCAGGGCTTCTATGTATCCTGTATCGAGGAGATTGCCTGGCGCCGGGGCTTCATCACAAAAGAGCAGCTGCACGCCCTTGGCGAAGAACTGAAAATGACCGATTACGGCCAATACCTGATTTCACTTGCGGAAGGAGAAATGTGATATGACCATCCTTGTTACCGGCGGCGCCGGTTTTATCGGCTCCAATTTCATCTTCTATGAGCGTGCCCGTCATCCTGAGGATCGGATCGTCTGCGTGGATAAGCTCACCTATGCGGGCAACTTGTCCACTCTGGCGCCGGTGCTGAACGACCCCATGTTCCGCTTTTATAAAACCGATATTTGCGACAGGAAGGCTGTCTACGCCATCTTCGAGGAGGAAAAGCCGGACCTCGTCGTGAACTTTGCCGCCGAGTCCCATGTGGACCGCAGCATTGAGAATCCGGAGATCTTCCTCCAGACCAACATCATCGGCACCGCCGTTCTGATGGACGCCTGCCGCACCTTCGGCGTGGGCCGCTTCCACCAGGTCAGCACCGATGAAGTCTATGGGGACCTGCCCCTGGACCGGCCTGACCTCTTCTTCACGGAGGAGACGCCCATCCACACCTCCAGTCCCTATTCCTCCTCCAAGGCCGCGGCGGACCTTCTGGTCATGGCCTATCACCGGACCTATGGCCTGCCCGTCTCCCTGAGCCGCTGCTCCAACAACTACGGCCCCTACCAGTTCCCGGAGAAGCTCATCCCTCTTATGATCGCAAACTGCCTCTCAGATAAGCCGCTGCCGGTCTACGGCCAGGGACTCAATGTGCGCGACTGGCTCTATGTGGAGGACCACTGCAAGGCGGTGGACCTGGTGATGCGCAAGGGCGCCGTGGGCCAGGTCTACAACATCGGCGGCCACAACGAGATGCGCAACATCGACATCGTCCGCCTCATCTGCCAGGAACTGCACAAGCCC
>OCVV011356003.1_pt1 | contig 23891 bp, 19 predicted proteins | sample 1539721 | NCBI WGS metagenome assembly OCVV01 (sample SAMN02144230, study PRJEB22623) | gut metagenome | biome: sheep rumen | host: Ovis aries | place: New Zealand
CCAGGCGGCTTCGTTGAGGATGTAGTCAACGCCTTCGCATGCTTTCATGCATGTATCAAGGTCTTTGATGTCGCCTTTGATGAATTCGTATTTGGGATTATTGGCAAATAAATCTACGTTGGCTTGCTTGCCTGTACTGAGATTATCAAGGCAACGTACACGATGGCCCATCCTGAGGATTGCCTCGCATAGATTGGAGCCTATGAAGCCGGCGCCGCCGGTGACAAGAAAAAGGCTGTCTTTGGGAAAATTAAGTTCTGTGTACAGCATAAAACCTATATTGATATTTATTACTTTTTTCTATCTCACAATTTGAGTAGGTATGAAATTTATGTCCTTATGGTTAGATTTTCCTATAGAGCCATTTTGGCGTTTGGCTTAAGCCGATTGATCGATTGGCTCATGCCATTTGATCGTTTGGCTCGTGCCAAAAAGATACACTATCAAATTTGTTACGTCTGATGAGTAAGCTTATTACTAGTTTTTAAATTATTGTTGGAAATTAGTAATTCTACGATATAAACTTATGTATAAGTCGTAGTTTTTTTGCATCGTGAAATTACTTCTGATAAACTCAATTGTATTAAAATGTTTATTCTTAATTTCAGATATTTTGTTAACTATACCTATGTAATCATCAGTTGACACGCTGAAACTAGTGACATTATTAACAGTCTCACCGGCACCGGTATTATCAAAAGTTATAACTGGTGTACCGCATGCTTGAGATTCGATGTTAATAAAAGAGCACGTGTCCATATGAGTGCAATTAATAAAAACATCTGCCATGGAATATATTGTTGACAAAACTACCTTGTTATGAATAAACGGAATTACAGTAACATTCGCTATAGATTTCGTCTTTTCTATATCTTCTTTATTACATCCGTAAAGCACAATCTTTTCGTCCTCATTAAGATTATCCAAAATAACCTGAAAACCTTGTCGATTACGATTATGCAACCACTTGGACGCCGGAGCAAGAATTACAAAATCTGAATCCTTGAATCCATATTTCGAACGAAGTTGTTTACGTGCGTCGGAAGATATAGGACAGAATATTTCTGTACGGACACCATTGCGGATAGTACTGATGTGTGCATCACTAAGAATGCTTTTACGAGCTTCGCCTGACATCCATTGTGATACACCAACAACAAAAAGACGAGGAATAGCATTGAAATAGTATTTACGATCACATAAAATCTTTTCAGATGTGTTGGGAAGTATACTATTGTATCCTCTCTTGTTGTAAATACAATTCCGACAATCCTTCTGCCATTTATTACAACTTTCAAGTTCCGGAAGATAACAACCTCCAGTAAAAAACCAATTGTCATGTAATGTTACTACTGTAGCTATATCCCGTTGTGCCAGATACCTGAGTAACATATTCAGGTTGATATAGTTGGCATGCAGATTATGCAAATGAACTACATCTGGTTTAATTCTGCTAATATGGCGCAAGAAAAGCCAAGTTGGTATCGTACTGAAATAAGCCTGCTTTCGGAAAATCCGTGACAACAGTGCATGAAGTTTGTGATCAAACCAGTTTCCTATATGATAGCCATTATATATCTCTGTTTTGTGTCTTCTTGTAACAGAGTACGCTATATGACACTCAATACCATTGCGCGTACATACGTCTTGAATGTCTCTTATTATGGTACCTGTGGACCCTACGTTATCAACTGCGTTAATTTGAAGAACTTTCATTAAACAAAAGTAATGACGTTGTCAGATTTGTTCTATAGTCTTTGCCTGTACTCGCTGAACTGCAATCGGAGTATAGCTTTTGACACATTGGGCGAAATGGAACGATGTTTGAAATACAATTTGAAAATCTTAATCCATGCTTTTGTATTACGGATTATACTGTTCTTGGATTTCGGTTTCTGTTCGTAATTATGTCCCATATTGCCACCTTCTTTGGCTTCCTGCCATATTTGAGATGCAGCTGCAGTACAATCAGAGCAGGTGTGTTGCAATTCCCTTGTAATCTGCAAGCCTAACCAATCGGTACAGAAACTGTAGAACGTATTCCACTCCTGCTGTATTCCCATTTTAGTAATCGAGTCCATGACGCAATGGTAGTCGATATCCTGGCTTGTCGCAAGCAGTACTGCCCAATCTGTGATTTGGCGAAGGCCTAAACCGCTCCAATGAAAGTGCTGGAGGCAGTGCAGGAAAATATATACACAGCTGAATGTATCATACGATATAGTATCGGCAAACAGTTTCTCCTGAAGGTTGTCGAGGACCATATCTATACCTTTTCCCAGATGTGGGTGGAGTGCTCCGTGAATCTCGACTTCGATATTGTCCAACATAAAGCCCTGATGCTGCTGGTATTCCTCGTAAGGTTCTATCTTGGATGCGAGTGGCGTGAGAATGTCTTGTGCAGTTCTGATGTCACTCAGCGGCATAAGATAATCTATGTCACCCGAACATCTGAGCATTGGCTTGGGATAGCATTTGCCAACCATCTGTCCCTTGACAACGAAATAATCTATCCTGTTGTCCGAGAACAATTGGTTAATTTCCTGCTGCTTCTGGTTTACGATATAGTTACGACGGACAATCTGTGCTACTGCGGAAAGGAACTTGTCTTCCAGGTCTTGTGGAATGTTGCAACGGTGCTGTGACTGGTACAGGGAAATGCCATCGGCAACGATTCCCTGGACTGTCTGCTGGCATGCAAGGCGATAGATATATGCCCAGTCGGGAGATGGGGACAGTTCATCTGCTACACGCTGCCATAGGCCTGCGTGTAGCAGGATGAAGAAATCCCTGTCAACAACGGGTATGTATTTGTTGCCTGTTACAGACATATTGTGTTACTGTACGAAGTTTCCCTCGCCCGAGAGTTCCTTTTTGATGTAGTCGAGTGCTGCAATCTTTGCCTTGGTTTCCTGGACGGTCAGCATACGGGTGTTGTTCGAGTTGAACTCTGTAAGGACATTGCGTTCAACCTCACCTTCCCGGAAGAACTTGTCATAGTTCAAGCCGCGGTTGTCTGCAGGTACGCGGTAGAAATTGCCCATATCTTCTGCCTTGGCGCATTCCTCGTTGGTGAGCAGGGTCTCGTACATTTTCTCGCCATGACGGATACCGATGACCTTGATATCCTCCTTTTTGCCACCGAAGAGCTCACACACGGCCTCGGCCTGTGTCTGTATGGTGCATGCAGGGGCTTTCTGGACAAGGATGTCACCATTTTGTCCGTGCTCAAAGGCGAAAAGAACGAGGTCCACGGCTTCCTCGAGCGACATAATGAAGCGTGTCATGCTGGGCTCGGTGAGAGTGATGGGATTGCCTTGGCGAATCTGGTCTATCCAAAGGGGAATAACGCTGCCGCGGGAGCACATGACATTGCCGTAGCGTGTGCAGCATATCTTGGTATTGCCAGAGTAGCGTGACTTGGCAACAGCGATTTTCTCCTCGATGGCCTTTGTGATGCCCATGGCGTTGATAGGGTATGCAGCTTTGTCTGTCGAGAGGCATATTACAGCGCCTACACCTGCCTCGATGGCGGCTGTAAGTACGTTGTCTGTTCCGATGACGTTGGTCTTTACTGCCTCCATCGGGAAGAATTCGCACGAAGGAACCTGCTTGAGTGCTGCTGCATGGAAGATGTAGTCAACACCGGGCATGGCGTTCTTACAAGACTGGAGATTGCGCACGTCACCGATGAAGAATTTAATCTTGTGAGCAACATCGGGATACCTGACCTGATATTCATGACGCATGTCGTCTTGTTTCTTCTCGTCTCGACTGAAGATTCGAATCTCAGCAATATCTGTGCGTAGGAAACGGTTTAGAACTGCATTGCCGAATGAACCGGTACCACCGGTAATCATAAGGGTCTTACCTGCAAAAATACTCATATTTGTTTGTTTTATTAATTATTATCCTGAATTTCTCGGTTATTTCCTGACTACCGGATCACCATAAGTGTCGGGCCTGTCGGGATTAAATATTTCGTTACAGTACATTACGGTCACCAGGTCCTGAGTGTCACTCAGGTTTATTATGTTGTGTGTGTAGCCGGGAAGCATGATAACGCTTTGTATCTTGTCACCTGACACCTCGTAACTAAGTATCTCGTCGGTACCTTCCTTGCGCTGCTGAATGAGTCCATGACCGGATACTACGATGAACTGTTCCCACTTGGTGTTGTGCCAGTGTTCGCCCTTGGTTATGCCGGGCTTACTGATATTGATGCTGACCTGTCCGCATTTGAGGGTATGTACCAGTTCGGTGAAGGAGCCGCGGTTGTCAACATTCATCTTGAGGTCGAAGATTGCCTTTTCCTTGGGAAGATAGCTGAGATAGGTACTGTACAGGCGTTTGGCAAACGAGTCAGCGGGTATCTCGGGAATCGTCAGTGTATTGGGCATGTCGGCAAACTTGTAAAGCAACTCTACTATCTCTCCGAGCTTGACGTGGTGGGTAACCGGGGCTGCACAATATCTGCCGGATGGTGTAAGGACGGTCTCGACTCCGTCAAACTCGCAATGGTGTTCTTCTCCCTTTAGTGCACATATCATTTCCTCTACGAGGTCATCAATGTAGAGGAGTTCCATCTCGACGGCAGGGTCATTGACGGTTATGGGCAGGCCGTTTGCTATGTTGTTGCAGAAGGTGGCTACGGCTGAATTGTAGTTGGGGCGACACCATTTGCCATACAGATTGGGGAAACGGTACACCAGTACCTTGGCTCCTGTTTCCTGAGCATACTGGAACATCAGTTCCTCGCCGGCTTTCTTGCTCTTTCCGTATTCGGATGTTCCGAATCGTCCTGCCAGGGTTGCCTGTATTGACGAGCTTATCATTACGGGGCATGTGTTCCCGTACTTTTTGAGATTGTTGAGAAGGACTGTGGCAAATCCAAAATTCCCTTCCATAAACTCCTTTGGGTCCTGCGGACGGTTGACACCGGCAAGGTTAAACACAAAGTCTGTGTCCCTGCACCATGTATCCAGTTCCTGGGGTGTGGAGTCTATGTCGTATTCATATACGTCATCGATTTTAAGATTGCCATAACAGCGGGCCTTGCCTTCCCTGATGTTGTTGAGTTGTGCACAAAGGTTCTTGCCAACGAAACCCTTGGCACCTGTTACCAGTATTTTCATATCATTAAATTCCTTCCTTACGCCAAACCATCTTGTTTACTACACCTACGTATGACTGGATAATCTTTACGACTTTGGTTGATATCGGGTCTGTGTAATCGGGCACCGGAATGCCGTAATTGCCGTCGTTGTTGAGGCTGACAGCAAGTTCGACTGACTGCAGGAGTCCCTTCTCGTCAATACCCGAGAGTACGAAACAACCCTTGTCAAGTGCTTCGGGTCGTTCGGTTGATGTGCGGATACAAACTGCGGGGAACGGATGTCCCACAGAGGTGAAGAAAGAACTTTCCTCGGGTAATGTTCCCGAATCGGACACAACACAATAGGCGTTCATCTGAAGGCAGTTGTAATCGTGGAAGCCCATGGGCTGCTGCTGCATTACGCGGTGGTCCAGCTTGAAGCCGGTTGATTCCAGACGGTTGCGTGAACGTGGATGACAGCTATAAACAACAGGCATGTCGTATTTTTCTGCCATCCTGTTTATTGCATTGAACAGGGAGAAGAAATTCTTCTCGGTGTCGATGTTTTCCTCGCGATGTGCACTGAGCAGGATATATTTCCCCTTTTCCAGTCCCAGGCGCTTGTGAATGTCCGAGGATTCAATCTCGGCAAGATTCTGGTGCAGTACCTCAGCCATAGGTGAACCGGTTACATAGGTGCGTTCGCGGGGAAGACCGCATTCTGCAAGATAACGGCGTGCATGCTCGGAATAGCACAGGTTTACGTCTGAAATGATATCGACTATCCTGCGGTTTGTTTCCTCGGGCAGGCACTCGTCCTTGCAGCGGTTGCCTGCTTCCATGTGGAAAATGGGAATGTGCAGGCGCTTGGCTCCGATAACCGACAGGCAACTGTTGGTATCTCCCAATACAAGCACTGCGTCCGGCTTGATTGCCACCATCAACTTGTACGAGGCATTTATGATATTGCCGCATGTCGCACCAAGGTCATCGCCTACGGCATCCATATATACCTCTGGCTCCTTGAGCTTGAGGTCGTGGAAGAACACTCCATTCAGGTTGTAATCATAATTTTGACCTGTATGGGCAAGGATGACGTCAAAATACTGGCGGCATTTGCTGATAACGGCTGCAAGGCGGATAATCTCGGGTCGTGTACCTACGATGATAAGCAGTTTAATCTTGCCGTTGTCCTGGAAGTGGACGTCAGAATAATCAATTCGAAGTTCCATATCTATTTCGTTTATATAGTTTGTTTTTCGTTAATTTTCCGTATTGTCGTCATACGGTTCAAGGAATCTACAGGAAATGTATGCTGTACTGTAGTGACCGACCCCCTTTATAGTGACGACAACCCGCGTCTGTCCCGACACACGCGCTACACGGCCGATTACGTCGCGAAAGGGGCCATCGGTAATGCGAACCAGCCCCCCGGGGCGGAATCTGATATCCTCCTCGGATACGATGTGTGCCCATGGGTGCATTACATTGGCGGCACGTACAAACGAGCACATCTGCCTGAACGGAATAAGTAGGGGTTGCAGTCTGCCAGCATCGTTCCTGGATGTGCGGTCATAGACAAAATCGACCCAATCGTGTCCGCCACCACGGCGCGTAAGGGACAGTGCCTGCTGAAATGTGGAAAAGATAAACAGGTTCCCCTTGAACATGGGTACAAGTTCCTCGTATTTACGGCCCTGACTGTATGTAATGCGTTTTTCGCAAGGGAACCACACCAGATAGCCGTCCTGCTTGTCCTTTAATTCGTCGTATAGTTGCCGGGCACGACTGTAGGTTATGCGGAACATGAACCAACAGTAGCCATCGGAAGGCTGGAAGTCGAGATTGGTTATCTGGTCAAAAGTCGGCGTATCTGGCATTAGAGCGTATTCTGGTGACACCCCTGAAGTTGCAAAAACTCGCTCTCATTGGCTGTGATGAGAGTAATCCCGTCACAATTGTTGCACTTGTCCTGGGCGGTAGTGTGCAGAAAATCGACCATAGCTATAGAAATCCTGGTCATACAAAGCTGAAGATTAATACATCAGACTGTGTGCAATAAACACAAAACATATTAATTTCACCCGCACAAAATTACCAATAATTAAAGAATTATTATCATAAAGCGACACAAACACCGTCGGTTATTAACAATTATTAATAATTTGTAGGCGCATTTTTCTCCACCAATGATTTTGACTGCAAAAAAAAATGCTCAAACAGGAATGTTAGTTGAGACTTTTTGTATAAATTTACGCTCGGAAAATGTAATAAAAAATGAGTTTAGCTATGATTTCTAAAGCACGTCAGATGATGATGGCCGCGATGGGTGCCGTTCCGGCATTGATGGCGGCACAGAACGAAAAGCCTAACATTATCTACATTATGTGTGACGATATGGGGTATGGAGACCTGGGTTGCTATGGACAGCAACTGATATCGACTCCCCATATTGACCAGATGGCAAGAGAAGGCATGCGTTTCACGCAGGCCTATGCAGGCAGCCCTGTGTCTGCTCCAAGCCGTGCGAGTTTCATGACAGGCCAGCACAGTGGGCATGGCTATGTCCGCGGCAATCGGGAGTACTGGAATCGGGGCGGAATGGACAACAGCATGTTCAATGGGCGCGGAGACTATTGGATAGTAGGTCAGGAACCATATCTGATGACTCATGAGATTATCCCGGAACTGTTCAAAAAAGCCGGTTACAACACCGGTATGTTTGGCAAATGGGCTGGCGGGTACTGGAACAGCAGGTATCCTGACAGTTATGCAGTTGACAGTAATGGCAACACAGATACTGGCAAATACCAGACGACATCGTCTATGTCATTACCCAACAAGCGTGGTATCGACTGTTTTTACGGACCTGTATGCCAGTTTCAGGCGCACACCTACTATCCAAATTTTCTGAACCGCTACGACCCCGAAGGAAAGGGAGACAGTCACATGGTTGCAGAGACAATGGAGCAGAATATCCAGCATGCTACGATATTCAGCGGCAACACGGACTTTGAGAATCGCAAGGAGTACAGCGCAGACTTGATACACCGATACGCGATGTCGTGGATAGACCGTATGGCTGAGAAGAGCGAACCGTTTATCGGTATTTTTACCTATACACTGCCACATGCTGAGTTGTGGCAGCCTAACGACTCTATACTGAAGAAATACACTCAGGCATTCCAGTGTGACGAGAAATCGCATGGTTGGGAAACGGGGAACTGGTATTACAAGAACAGTAACAGTCACGCGCAGTTTGCTGCCATGATTACCCGTTTGGATGCATACGTGGGCGAAATAAGGGCAAAACTGAAGGAGAAAGGGTTGGACAGGAACACCCTGGTAATCTTTACGTCGGACAACGGTCCTCACGAAGAGGGCGGAGCTGATCCGACATGGTTCAACCGGGATGGACTGCTGAAGGGTACCAAACGCTCGACTCACGAAGGTGGCATCCGAATCCCATACATTGCATGCGGACCTAATGTTCCGGCCGGAGTAGTTAACGATCACCAACTGGCATTCTATGATGTCATGCCAACACTGCTGGATTACATTGGCGAGAAGGATGCCGCAAGGGCGCACTCGCTAGAGGCCAGTACAGAGGCTGACCCTTATGATGGCATCTCGTTCTACAACACACTGACAGGAAATGACAATGACCAGCAGAAACACGAATTCCTGTATTGGGAGTTCCATGAAACGGATATGATGGGACTGCGCATGGGTGACTGGAAAATGGTCGTAAGCAAGGGTAACTGCAGATTATACGACCTTGCCAACGATATTCACGAGGACAACGATGTGGCATCGCAATATCCCGAGGTTGTAGCCAAGATGAAAAAGATTATCCTGGAACAGCATGTCAACAGTAATTTGTTTAGCGTAACATTGCCCAAATAAGTATGAAAAAGTTATTTATCATCACATCAATGCTTGCTGTGGCGATAGTCTCACAGGCATTTGAAGCCGGTAAGTACTATGTAATTAACCGTAATGGCGAAACAGGGTCGTACATGTACGCAAGCGGTAACGGCATCTCAACAGGAAGCTTGAACAAAAGCAATGCAAACTATATCTGGCAACTGATACCGACCGGAACGGAGAACGGGTACTACATCCGCAACGCCGGGACAGGGCAGTATGTGCAGACAAGTAAAATAACGCTGAGCAGTGCCGTCAGCATGGGAAGCGCACAGGTTGAGTATATCGTTTCGACCGGCGCCGGCACAAACACGTACTTCATGGCATCGAACGACCAGGGAGGAATTGTCTATGACACAGACCAGACATTGGGTCTGAACAAGGGTGCCTACGGCGTGGTTGCTTATTACATCAAAACTGGTCGCGGAAACAGTTATTGGACGATTACCGAGACGGACTACAGCCCTGCAGAACCTGCAACAGGGGAGGACGAGGATGTATGCCTGAATGTGCATGCATATCGTATGCCTTGCGGAACATACATGAATACTACTAAAATGACCAGGATTGAGATAAGTGGTGAGGGGGTTCTGGGTGAATTGCACTACACACCGGTGACATCAAGGCTCTGGACCCTGTACACAAACGAACGTGCGACGGTCATGGCAGGAGGGAAGGTAAACGTCACTGGTAATCTGACAGGGTATAACACAACGGGGCTGGTTGTTGCAATATGTGCTGATTTTGACGGTGATGGACAATTTGAGCAGACAGTACTTCCGGATGTTGGTGCTGAAATCAGTGCTGAACTGGATGTACCAGCAAACGCTAAACCTGGTATGGGGCGCATACGCATACGAGTGGATCAGAATGGTAATGCGAGTGCCAATGGGGATATTACAGGTACATTGTATGACCTGCCTATCTATATCGAAGAAGCAAAAACCGACCGTACAGTTACTGTTATGGTGAATGGTTCGGGCCGTGGAACCGTGAGTATCCAGGGTGTCGAAGCTGATGCAGAGGAACGAATGACTGCCAATTTCGAACGCGGAGCCTCGATTACTGTTGTTGCCAATAATGTGAAGGGATACAAATTTACTGGATGGAAACAGGGCAACACCATTGTCAGCACTGAAAAATCATATACTTGTACATTGAGCGAGGACAAGACCCTTGTGGCTATGTTTACACCCAAACCAGGTGGTTCGGAACTTGATGGAGAATATATTATGCTGACATTTTTACGAGGTTCTGGGCAAAATGTAACTGTCTATGTTACAGACCAGGACGATAATAATGTTGAAGGAATTATTGCAAATGTTATCAGTGTAACGGGTACGAAATTCAAATCCTGGTATAACTATGATGTGGCTGATAAGACGGACCTGACGCCAACATCTACAAGTCTGACTACTGTACGCAAGATTAGGTTCAGCATTGCAGGCATTCCATCGGATTACTATATTGAGACAATACACTCGCAGATGGCTGCACTGTCAACCACGGGATCGTTCCTGACATCCGGTAGCAATCCGTTCCGCATGGCAATTTATACTGGTCCCGATGACACTAACCTTACACAGTTTGCAAAAATAGAGGATAACCTGAACAAGAATCCCGGACAGAAGACGATGTGGCAGTTCAGTAATCCTGATGGTCCTATCGCACCGAGCGACCCGATGTGCCTGGAATTTCAACTTGTCAACACTGCCAATAATTGCGCATCTGCAATATATAATGTTATCCTGCACAAGAGCGAGAATCAGCCGACTGGCATTACTGATATTGTCACTGATTCTGCCAAGGCTGCGAATGCCAATGGCAAGTATCTGGAAAACAGTCATGTTGTCGTAGTAAAAGATGGACAGAAATATCTGACCAGCGGGCAACGGATTAAATAGCAAAGAATTCTAACGCATCAACTATAGATTGAAATGGATAATAGTGAGGATATTGTATTCCATCACGTAATGCCCGCCCAGTTACGCTGGTCGGATGTGGATCAGTTCGGACATGTGAACAACTCGGTGTACTTCCAACTGTTTGACATGTGCAAGACAAAATATGTTTTGGAGGTGGTCGGTCAGGATGCACTGAAACATACTGCCATCGTTGTGGCAAGCATAAAGGCAGATTTCCTGGCGCCAATATTTTACCCCGATGAAATAGTTATCCAGTCTAAAGTTACTCACATGGGCAACAAGAGTTTCGTCATCCGACAGCGTGCCGTAAACATCCGCACACAAGAGGTAAAATGTGAAGGATACACGACTATGGTAACGTATGACATGGACAGGAACTGTTCAATTCCCATCCCCGCAGACTTCAGGGCAAAAATTGAGGCATTTGAGACCCTATGACTGTTAAGACAAACGATAATATGAATATCCGTAAAATTGTTGCACGCTTGCACCTGTGGCTGGGTATCGTCTCGTCAGTCCCTGTGGTTATTATATGCGCAACAGGTGTAACGTATGCCCTGCGTGAATACATCAGTTACGAAAATGAGGATTTCTGGACATGGATATTGGACGGCCATTGTTTCTTGTGGCTTCCCCTACCCTATGGACGCTACATAACCGGATACACAGTCTTGGCATTCCTGGTCATATTAATCAGTGGTGTCATAACACAATGGCCAGGACGATGGACAATCGAAGCATTAAGAAAACGATTTTGGTTCAGCGGTCCTGTCCGGACAAAACGTGTTCTTATGAATCTGCACCTGGTGCTGGGACTGTGGGCCTTGTTACCACTGGCCGTTTCGTGCCTGACAGGTATGCTCATGGCCTTGGACTGGTTGCAGAGTATCGTATTCATGATTGTTCCTGAAGAATACCAGATGGACGTGCTGATGCTGAACAGCGAAATACACGATGGCAGTATCATGGGGCATACCGGCCGTATAATAATGTTGGTCTGCGCAACAATCGGAGGCACGTTGCCGCTGACCGGAATGGTGCTTTATATTAGGCACAAGTTATTGTTTAAGAAAAAAGGCGTAAAATGAAGATACTGAGCAATATATTCTGTTTCTACTACGATGGATTTAGAAGCATGACCATAGGTCGTACCCTGTGGCTGATAATAGCAATCAAACTGATTGTAATATTTGCAGTATTGCGCGTATTCTTCTTCCAGCCCACCTTGCATGGAAGTGACGAGGAGAAAGCTGACCAGGTACGGGAAAACCTGTTAAGGCATTAAATTATTGTATCAACTAAATTATCTGACGACATACTGTATGAATGATATTGTAACTACAATTGACTGGTCTAGGGCACAGTTTGCCATGACCGCAATGTATCATTGGATGTTTGTGCCACTGACTTTGGGACTGGGATTGGTGGTCGCCATTATGGAGACTATCTATGCGCGTAAGAAACTTGACCCCAAATCTGCACAGGCAGATATTGACGAATGGCTGGATATCACCAAATTCTGGATGAGGCTGTTTGGCATAAATTTTGCCATCGGTGTCGCAACGGGCATAGTCCTGGAATTTGAATTCGGCACGAACTGGAGTAATTACTCGTGGTTTGTCGGAGACATTTTTGGAGCTCCTCTGGCTATCGAAGGTATATTCGCCTTTTTCTGCGAAAGTACTTTTTTTGCCGTAATGTTCTTCGGTTGGGAGAAATTCAGCGTACGTCAACATTGCGCAGCTACATGGCTTACTGCTTTTGGAGCGAGTCTTAGTGCCTGGTGGATTTTGGTTGCCAACAGTTGGATGCAACACCCTGTGGGTATGGATTTTGACCCAGACCAGATGCGTAACGTAATGACGTCGTTCACGGATGTAGCTCTCTCTGTGACAGCCGTCAACAAGTTCTGCCATGTTATTACATCGTCCTGGGCTTTAGGTGCTTGCTTTGTTATTTCGGTATGCGGATGGTATCTGCTGAAGGGGCGTAATACCGGTTTTGCTTTCAGCAGTATCAAGGTAGCAGTCATTGTGGGTCTTGTGGGCATTGTGGGGGCAATGGCTACGGGTGATTCGAGTGCTGTCGGGGTATCGCAGGATCAGCCGATGAAACTTGCCGCCATGGAGGGACTTTACGAAGGTAGGCGAGGTACGGACCTGGTAGCTTTTGGAATCTTGAACCCAAGCAAGAAATGGGATGACGACCAAGATGCCATGCTTATGGAGATACGTCTCCCAAAGGGACTGAGTATATTGAGCCGTCATGATCCCAATGCTTTTGTCCCTGGCATCAAGGATATCATTGAGGGACGAGATATTATTGACGGCAAGGAGGTTAATACCGTGAATTACAACGAGCGTATCCTTCGGGGCAGAATTGCACAGAAGGCGTTGCGTGACTATAATCAGGCACGCGAATGTAAAGACATAGTGGGTATGGACAAGGCACGTGATAAACTTGCAAAGCACTACAAGTTCTTCGGCTACGGGTATTTAAGTAAGGCGGACGATGCCATACCGTCTGTTTCCATGACTTTCTATCCTTTTCATATCATGGTTATACTGGGCTCCTGGATGCTTGTATTCCTGATTGCCACAGTCTGGATTGTCTTCCGCCGTCCCAGATGGACGGAGTATAGCATTGCTGGCCATCCTGTATTCCCCTGGCTTGCCGTGATATCTGCTCCTATTGCATGGATATGCAGCCAGTGCGGATGGATTGTTGCAGAACTTGGAAGACAGCCGTGGGTCATCCAGGATATCATGCCTGTACAGGCGGCTGTAAGCAGAGTAGGCTCGGGCAATGTCAAACTGACATTCTTCATCTTCCTGTTCCTTTTTAGCTGTCTGTTGCTGGCAGAAATCGGTATAATGTTGAATCAGATTAGAAACAAGAAATAGAAACAAGTGTCGTTTATATGACAAAAATCACATGATACTATGACTTACGAATTGCTACAAGAATATTGGTGGTTCCTGATAAGTGTACTGGGAGCCCTTCTGGTATTCCTGATGTTTGTCCAGGGCGGTCAGTCATTACTGTTACAGAGAGATATCAGCAACCGGACTCGTGAGCTGTTGCTTGGCAGCATTGCCCACCGATGGGAACTGACTTTTACGACCCTGGTCACGTTTGGCGGAGCTTTCTTTGCTTCATTTCCCTTGTTTTACAGTACCAGTTTTGGTGGAGCATACTGGATATGGATGATTATTCTGTTCACGTTTATTGTTCAGGCTGTAAGCTACAAATACCGCAATGCCGATGGAAACCGCATGGGTCGAGAAACATACGACAGGTTTCTGATAGCAAATGGCATCATTGCACCTGTACTACTGGGCGGTGCTGTAAGTACTTTCTACTATGGAAGTGATTTTACCGTGCAGATGGACAATCTGACAAAAGACCCCATGACAACAGGCAATGTTATCAGCACATGGGGACAGTATCATGGACTTGAGTTATTGTTGAACTGGCGTGTCGTGTGCTTTGGGCTTATGGTATTTTTTATGACACGTGTCCAGGCATTGATGTGGTTTATCAACCGAATTGATGATGAATACATCCAAAAATGGTGCAGAAGGCAGACTGTCATCAATGGCGCAGTATTCCTTGTGCTTTTCCTCGTTTGTATGTATGCTCTGCTTACTGCGACGGGACTGAAGACTGTTGATGTACATCAGTTCCAAATTATACGTTTCAGGTATCTGCTCAACTTGATTCAGATTCCTGCCGCAATGGTTGCACTCCTTGTGGGAACGTTGTTGGTTCTGGGAGGACTTGTGCGAACAGTATTGAGTACTGAGTTTCGCAACGGAATCTGGCTGACAGGCACTGGTTCGGTATTGGTTGTCCTGGCGCTTTTTTGGATTGCGGGTTACAACTGTACCCCATATTACCCATCGTGTACGGATATAAATTCATCACTAACAATATATAACTCCAGTAGCAGTCAGTTCACTCTGGAAACAATGTCATACGTCAGCCTGGCTATCCCGTTTGTATTTGCCTATATTGCCTGGGTATGGTACAAACTGGTAAAATAATTAGATAAGCGGACAAAAAAAATCCCTGGTTAGGTGTCTCGCCTAAACCAGGGATTTCTCTTTATTTGATCCTGATGCCTGTAGTTGAATACTCGCCACTGTCCCGCAGGATAACAATGCGGCCATCACGCATAACCTTGGTCGCTGTGTATTGTCGAGCGGATGGACTGACAATCAAATCATTTATTCCTGTCGGGTCGAAGCCTATAGGACGGAACGGATTCTCATCTGTGAACACGTAATCACTCTTGCCCGTTGCCCATTTCAGTGAAAAGCGTACAAAGCGCATTGTGAAGCCGCCAAAAATTCCGTTCTCCTCGTAATACACACCCAGTGTACCATCGGGCAAGACGGTGGCTGCGCTATATGCAGAACCAGTTGGACAGATTACTTTCTTGCTCGTAAATGTCTCGCCCTCGTCATACGATATGGCAATGCTCAGGTTCTGGCGACTACTGTTGTCTGGACAGGTCTGGAAAGCCACATTCCATGGATTCCCATCCTTGGTAGCACACCATACCATATACTCTCCATCACATGCATTACCACTGATACCGCTTGTAAAACGTGTCTGTGGGGCTTTTTTCCATGTCATACCGCGGTCACTGGTAACGTTATGATAATTGTAGCCACTGGAACGTACGCTTATTGCCAGGTCGCCGTTGTTACGCTCCAAGGTCTTGGGCTCGTCCGCCCCTGTCGTACCGCTGGTTCCCTGTACATGCCAACTGTCGCCGTTGTCCTCGCTCATGAAGAATATAAAGTTCTGAACATTATTCCCATCGCGGTTGACAAAACTGCTGACCAGTGTTCCGTCACGAAGCTGAAGTGCTGCACCGGAACCAGAGAAACCACCCTTCCATGTAGGGTTGGGACTACCGATGGCATACAGGCTACTGGTATGATCTACTGGAGCACTCCATGTCTCACCTCCGTCAACAGACTTGATCGTCTTCCATGCCTGTGGCTTTTCGGGTGTTGAGCCAAAGAAGCCGTTTCCGTATGGCGATGAGGTCATTATGCCTATTATCTCGCCATTGTTGCGATTGGTTACAAGACTGGCATCTCCATGACCATAGTTTCCTCCAGTTGCTGCTGTTCCTGCAACAACATTTGGTTCTGTCCAGGTTCTGCCCATGTCATCACTATACTGAGACACAACATAGCAGTGAGAGGGAAGGTCTGCATTGTGGTTGAGACGGTCATCAGTCAAAACGACTAGACGTGTCTTTCCTTCCTTTTCCACACAGGTGATAGCGGGAATACGATAATACATCGAGCCGTTCGTCTTATCCGCTCCTCTATCTTTTGGCATCAGGGCTGTGCCTTCGCTCAGGAATATCTGGACATAGTTGGCACAATTGCCATTGTCCTCTGTCACCTGCTGACCATCCACTATATAGCCTGTGATCTTTGGCTTTGTTTTCTTTCCCTCGATGTCACCGTCCTCAATATCAAATGCTATCCAAATGTAATGGTCACCCGGTGTGAGAAGCTTGCTGACGTTGACCGTACACTTTTCGGATGTGGTTGATGCTGAAGGTCCTGTAAGCAGGTCATACTTACCCAGAAGGGTTCCGGTCTCGTCGCGCCATGGCATTTTCTTTTCAGGGTCAACAAACAGTTCACGCTCATTAATTGCCTCGTACACTTTTACGGATTTTACATACTTTGGATTATATACCGTAAGATTGATTCCTTGCAATTCGGCACTGCCCTTAAGGCCATCTACATGCAACGTAGCACGCATAATAGGTACATCGGTATTACCTATACCTGTAGTGACCTTGGCCTGAGTGCAGGTTGCGCCAGAAAGCCTTGCCTTGGCCTTCTCCTCGCTTGCATCCACTTCCTCGAATCTCCACAGTGAAGCATTGCCCTCACCTGCAGCCCAACGGACAATCAAACTGTTATCCTTCTGGGCATGTAGTTCTACACCACCATCAGTGATAATGAACGAACCGTTACTGGACTGAATGCTGTATATGTAATTAGGTGTAGTGCTTTTACCAAATTGTGTTGAATTCCCTGTACCGGAACCTGCCGTGCCGAAGTATATGCCGTCATAGTTCTTTATCGCCAGTTTACCGTCTTTTTCCCAGAAACTCCATATACGGTCGGACATATACAACTTGCTGGTATATGTTATACGGTCTGATGATTTGGTGTAGTTGATCACCTTTCCTGTACAGTATGTTACGGACGATGCTGCGGCATTTACAATATAGTACCAATGTTCGTTGCCTTCGGTACTGATTTCGGGAAGTCCTGCAACTGGAGCCTGATCCTCGGGAATTATCGTTACCGTAAAGTTATTCATAAGCACACCCTTGCCGTTGGTTCCCGACAGGTCAAACGAGACTGTCTGAAGATTGACAGATGACTTGCTGAATGTCAATGCTACATTGCTTGTTGTGTATGTCTTGCCATCCATTATCAGGGACAGTCCCGTAGTATGGCCGTTGTTCTGTGCATCGAAACTGTAACTGCTTATCAGATAGCCTGAAGGAGCTGTGACTGAGTATGTCGCACTGCCCTTGGAACCGGTCATCAACTGTATGGTATTGCCGCTCCAGTTCATATTATTGGGGCCGCAACCGAATACCAACTGTGGCGTTGCGGTGCTCTTCCAACTATTGTTCCAATTCTGATTTGCTGCTCCACTGCTGTTGTACAGGTTACCTGTAGTCTTGTCCAGATTGTATGTTATGGGGTCAACATGTGCAGGCTCGGGGTCAGGTTCCTCTATTGGATCAGGAGCATCCAGGATACGTAACTGGCAACCTACATCTGTCAGGTCATTTCCCTTGCTGGACGAAGAACTCCAGTTGTAAATCTTATAAGTCTGAGGACTACCTGTCTGGTTAAGTTCAACCTCTCCACTGCAGAATGCAAAGTGTGCCATAGTGTTGGCGTTCTTCAGCGTCCAACCTGCTGACGGTTTGCTTGCTACGCAACTGATCTGGGTATTATACGATGCTACAGGATTCAGATAACTGCCATACTTGCGGTTGATAATATCGTATGTCCCGTCACCACGGTCCACAAACTTCCACATACTGTTTGCGAACTTGTAGTCTGTCGTTGAACCTATCACTCCGTCTGTCGCACCCGTAGCAGTCATGAAATGACCTGTCGATCGGTTAGATACAATTTGATACCAATGTTCGTCTCCATCGGTACTTGCGAGCGGTCTTATATAACTGGCATCCGTTACTGCCTGCCATCGTTCTGCAGCCTGACCGTCGGTAAGCACTGTAAATGACAAATCATCAAAATCAACAGACAGGGCATCCCTGATTGCCTGTGCAAATTTGACACTTCCCCTGCCGGTCAGATAATTATTGCTGTTAACATAATCCGCTACTGGATTATTGTCTGTTCCTATTGTAGCTGCATAGGTATCTATGAACCTGACGTTTTCATAGCCAGCAGTGCCTGCCAGCTCATCCCTCAGCCAGTTGTTAAGTGTTGCGAGCCTACCTGTATTCAGGCTTGTATTGTTATGTCTGCCATGTATGGACATAACATATATTTTGGCACCATTGGCCTTGCCCTTGACCTTATCCACCAATGCTTTGTAATTGGACTGAACAGTAGCAATATCTGTAGAACCTGTAAAATCAGCAGTCCCAGTGTAAAGCAATATTGCCTTGGGGCAGGACTTTGTTACGCCTGTCGCAGCAAACGTTGCATCCACTTCCTTGCCGGTGGTTGCTATATCACCACTGGCGTTCCAACCTGTTCCGCGATTCTTGATATTGTTGTTACCCAACAGTTCCCACCACTCTGCGGTCTTTACCTCGGCATCGCCAAAGAACAAAATATCATCACTGCTTATCGGCATTACCGAGAACATCGTGGCACGACCACCATGCATACTGCCAAGTCCGTCTTGTTTCTGAACGGATGTAAGATCGTTTGACAAAGCGTCGTATTCCGAAGTTACTCCTTCTCCCAGATATGGTTTGATTGCAGTAGCCCACTTCTTGAACGCTGCTGCATTGGGGTGCAGTTTGTCGTTGCTCCATGCTCCGCCCTGGGCCACGCATGACATAGTATCATAGAAGTCGATAAACGTCAGCCATGTATTACCTGCAGTACGCATATCCTCAATCCAGGTTTTAAGCAGTTGGTTATAGGCAAGCCACGTCGCCTCGACACGGTTGCTTGTGGTATTGTTGATAATAGGATACAAGTAAACCTGAGTTTCCGCGTAACGCGAATGAATACGGGTAACAATATTTTGAACAAACCTGAGCAGTACATCCGGGGTTGCCGGAGTGTTGAGACCGCCACTGGTTGCGATATCGTTCGTTCCTATCATCATAAATACCTTTGCAGGCTTGTTGCCTAAATAACTTTCCAGATTTTCACTCTGTTGTGTAGCATATGAGCCTGAGTTACCTCGGTTAGATATAGGAAGGCACTTGCCGTCCTTGTCACGGAACACTTCGTTCCAGATGTGCATATCTGTGATGCTGTTGCCTATCATCACAATACTGCCCTCGGCCGGTTGCAATACCTTGAAACCGTCATAACGTGCCTGACGGAACGGTTCGTCCGCCATGCCAATGCCTGTGCATACAAACAGTACAAGCAAACAAAATAAAAACTTTTTCATAACGTTATCTCGTTAAGATTAGTATAATTCAATAACTTCCAAATCCCTAATATCCGTGCCGTCTATATTGAACCGTATCAGCGTACGCACTGCCTGCTGTCCATACAGGCCTGCCGCACCCGGATTTATATGCAGACAGCCCAACTTGTCGTCCATCATTACTTTAAGTATATGCGAGTGACCGCTGATAAAAAGCTTAGGCGCAGGGACAAGCTTACCATTTTCATCATTGTGTGGATACAGGTATCTGATTACGCTACGGTCATACTTGCCGGGATAACCACCGATATGTTTCATCAGCACATCCACTCCCTCACATGCGAAACGCTGGACCAAAGGATACTCGCGGCGGATGGCAACAGTATCTATATTGCCATACACTGCGTTTAATGGAGCAATCCTGGCCAGACCATCAGCAACAGCTAAAGACCCGATGTCACCTGCGTGCCATATTTCATCGCATGACCCAAAGTATTTAACGTACCGGTCATCCCAATGCGAATGTGTATCCGAAATCAGTCCTATACGTTTCATCTTTACTTAACTGTTATATGTGTGCAAACTGTTCACTGCAGATGGCAGATAGTTTACCCCATACCACGTTATCTGTAATGCCACAAATGTCAGCAACACATACATTGTTATCTTCCACCGCTCTGCATCACGGACATGCATACACATCAGCATCAGCATCCATGTAACTGCAGCCCAGTTTTCCTTTGGATCCCACCCCCAATAATCTCCCCATGCCTGGTTAGCCCATACACTTCCCATAAGCATGCCCAGGAGTATAAGCCCCGAAGCACTTCGTATCAACTCTCTGGCTAAACTTGCATTAAAGAATGTAACGATTACAGCCACAGACACTATAGCATAGGCTATCATATACATGCCCAAATGCGGAACAAACCACCATGACCGTAATACTGGCATCAATGTCTGAAAATTGATTCTGGCTACAGAAAAGAGCGTGAATAAAACGGCTATCAGTATCACTACCGGCAGAATTACTTTCAGATTCCAATGGTTCAACAACAGCAGAAATGCCGCAACGGCAAGCAATGCCATTCCAGCATATACTGCCGGCAGCCATGGATCATGGACGAATTTGAGAATGCTGTACTGCCCGTTTAGCGTATCATAACCGTCCTGATAAATGGAATATCCCATATATCTTGCAGGTGCATTGACCTCGGTTGTCATTTGCTTGCCGTCAATTTTCAGATAACTGCGAAACTGTTTGGGAGCTTCCTGATCATTTGCATAATACTCTGTTTCAAACTTGTCCAGGGCAATGGTAAAAGGTAACTGCACGGTACTCTTATCCTCTGTATAAGCTATACTTCCTGCCTCGTTAACAAACAGTTTCATCCTACACGGGATGCGACCTGATGCACCTAAAAGCGAACCAGCAAGGACTAGCAACATCCCCACATGTGACAACCATACCGCACCAAATCGGAACCTGGATATCTGAACACACAATAAAAGCATCAGCAGGATTATATACAAGCCAAATGCAGTACTTGCATGAACAGGTATCGACCAAGTTCCCTCTATAGCCAGCATCAACACTCCCAAACCGAGCATCAGGCGCGAAAGCCAGGGAGAGCAAAGCCACTGTGACACTTTATTATAAGGTGTACTACTCCTCATTAAACATACTTTTCCTCGTGTACAAAAATAATAATAAATAATTTAATATTGTGCTTTTATATAACTGATTAAGTTTTTTTTGTGATAATACCATAATATGTTACATAAATACAACAAAAAAAGCACCTCCCGTCAAAGGGAGATGCCTTTATCTATTAAAAAGCTTTCGTTAACCACCAAAGTTATCGAAGCGTATCATATCGTCCTCGACACCGAGTGAGTGCAGAAGGTCGAGAACAGTCTTAGCCATCATTGGAGGACCGCACAGATAGTACTCACAATCCTCGGGAGCTTCGTGCTGTTTAAGATAAGTATCACCCATCACTGGTGCTACGAAGCCAGGGGTATACTTGATTCCTGCCTCATCTGCCTTGGGATCGGGACGATCCAATGCAAGGTGGAAGTGGAAGTTGGGGAAATCTTTCTCCAACTGTAGGAAATCATCCAAGAACGGAATCTCCTCAAGTGCACGCGCACCGTAAAAGTAGTGCATTGGGCGCTTACGATCCTCGTCCTTGACACCATGGCCTTTGAGCATGTGCATAATCTGAGCACGCAACGGAGCCATACCGGCACCACCGCCTACCCATATCATCTCGCGTCCTGAACCATATACCGGACGGAACTCACCGTAAGGTCCTGACATAATAACCTTGTCACCCGGTTTCAGGTTGAAAATATAAGATGACGCAATACCTGGATTAACATCCATGAAACCCGGACCCTGGTCCTTTGGCTTGAACGGAGGTGTTGCGATACGCACGTTCAGTGTGATAATATCACCCTCGTCAGGATAATTGGCCATAGAGTATGCACGGATAGTATCGGACGGATTGGTACACTTCAAATCAAAGAGACCAAATTTTTCCCAAGCCGGAAGGTATGTCTCACCAATAAGGTCGCGGTCGTACTTCGCATAGTCGATACAGTCAAATGCAGGTATCTTGATCTGTGCGTACGAACCAGGCTCGAAGTCCATGTGCTCGCCTGCAGGCAAGGCAACCTTGTACTCCTTGATGAAAGTAGCAACGTTCTTGTTACCAATAACGGTGCACTCCCACTCCTTGACGCCCATTACACTGTCATCAATCTTTACCTGTAGGTCACCCTTGACCTTACACTGACAGCCCAAGCGCCAATTCTCCTTAATCTGTTTGCGTGTAAAGTGTCCTTTCTCGCTGTCGAGAATCTCGCCACCGCCAGCAGTTACCTGAAGTTTGCACTGACCGCATGAGCCTTTACCGCCACAGGCACTGGGCAGGAAGATGCCCTGCTCAGAGAGTGTGCTTAACAGAGAGCTACCCTGACCAACCGAGAGTTTTTCCTTTCCATTGATAGTTACTGTCACATTGCCACTGGGTGACAAGTATGTCTTTGCTACGAGCAGGATGGCAACCAGGATGAGGATGATTCCCAGGAATACGGCAATGCTCGCTAAAATCAAATTTAAATCCATTGTATATTCTCCTGTTCGTTAAAATTTAATATTAAGACCTGAGAAGCACATGAAGGCCATGGCCATAAGTCCTACGGTAATGAACGTGATACCAAGTCCCTGCAGAGGTTTGGGCACGTCGGTATAGGCCATCTTCTCGCGAATGGCAGCCAGACCTACGATAGCCAGCAACCAACCGATGCCACTACCCAGTGCGTAGGCAACACAGTCACCTACACCTCCGATATACTGTACGTTAGTCTCCTCCATTCCTATGCGCTGCTGCATAAACAGGGATGCACCCATGATAGCGCAGTTTACAGCAATAAGAGGCAAGAAGATGCCTAATGATGCGTACAGCGATGGGCTGAAGCGCTCGACGACCATCTCTACTAACTGAACCATACCGGCAATAACGGCGATAAACAGAATGAATGCGAGGAAACTGAGGTCAACACCCTCTACAATACAATCAGGTCCCAGAACCTTGGTCTGCAAGAGATAGTCAACGGGTACCGTAACAAGTAACACAAATGTTACTGCAATGCCCAGACCCAGGGCTGTCTTTACATTCTTGGATACTGCCAGATACGAGCACATACCCAGGAAGAAAGCAAAGATCATGTTGTCCACAAAAATCGAGCGGACAAATAATTCAAGCATGTGTCCCATATTACTTTTCCTCCTTGTTTATTGAGCGATGTGCCCAAATTACACAACCTACTATTATCAACGACATTGCCGGCATTACCATCATGCCGTTGTTCATGTACCAGCCTCCGTTGGCAACATACCAACTGTCGGGGATGACCTGATAGTCAAACAGTTTGCCCGAACCAAAAAGTTCACGGACAAAACCCACGACAACCAACACCCAGGCGTAACCCAGGCCATTGCCTATACCATCCAGCGTAGATGCCCATGGTCCATTTTGCATGGCAAATGCCTCCAGACGTCCCATCAAAATACAGTTGGTAATAATCAGACCCACATATACACTGAGCTGTACGCTTACATCGTACACAAATGCCTTGAGCAACTGGCTGACAATTGTTACCAAAGCAGCTACAACAACAAGTTGTACAATGATACGTATGCGGTTTGGAATGGTTTTGCGCAACAACGAAATCACCAGGTTTGACATAGCTGTAATGACTGTCACACTCAGACCCATGATTATTGC
>OCVV011241827.1_pt1 | contig 23871 bp, 20 predicted proteins | sample 1539721 | NCBI WGS metagenome assembly OCVV01 (sample SAMN02144230, study PRJEB22623) | gut metagenome | biome: sheep rumen | host: Ovis aries | place: New Zealand
CGCCGAATACATCGATTACTACAACAACAGGAGGATCAAGGGCAAAACAAAATGGATGCCCCCGGCGGTTTACCGGGAGGCATCCATGAAAGCCTTATGATATAATCCGATTAACTTGTCCAGGAAACTGGGTACATATCATGCTATCGAGGGCGTTTTTTTCATCTTTCCTTCATTGAGTTTTCCCTATGAAGGATAATATATTGTCCTTTTTCATGATATTTCTTGTTTTTTACCAATATATTATCCATAATGAAATAATGAAAAACTATTTGGAATTATCGGACATTTTCCAAGAAGACTCTTTGGAAGAGAAGATGATGAAGCTTGCCAAAAGAATCCAGAAGATCCGGAAAGAAAAAGGCTTCACCCAATTCCAGCTCGCGGATCGCAGCTTCGTTTCCTACGGCAGCATCAAACGGTTTGAAAGAACCGGGGAGATCAGCCTTTCTTCTTTTTATAAAATCGCAGAAGCTCTCGGCCTTTCCGAAGAATTGGATTCTCTTTTCGAGAACCGGCCTCTCTCTTATGAGGATTTCTATCATGAATGAAGGACTTGGGCTCAAAGTGCTTTTCGAAGGCAGGGAAGTTGGAACCCTCACCCAAAAAGGAGGGCCGATCTATTTCACCTATTCTTTGGAATGGCTGAAGGAAGGTTTTTCCATTTCCCCGCGTTCTTTGCCTCTGGAAAAGAAGGTCTTCCAAGCAAAAGGGCTCTATTACGAAGGGCTCTTTGGGGTATTCGCAGACTCGCTTCCCGACGCCTGGGGCATCCGCCTCGCCGTGAAGGAATTGGCAAAAAGAGGGATCGATTACGGAAACCTCCCCGCTTTGGAAAAACTTCGTTATGTCGGGAAAGATGGTTTAGGCGGCCTTTCCTATCAGCCAAGCTTCCGCTTAGAAGAGCAAAAAGAAGAAGATTACGAAAAGATCGCGATGGCCGCGCTTGCCTTTTCGGATGAGGGAAAAACTTTGGATCTCGATATCCTTTTCGAAAAGGGATCTTCTTCCGGCGGAGCAAGGCCAAAAGCCCACTTATCTTTGGAAGACGGGGAATACATCGTGAAATTCCGCGAAAGGAAAGACCCGTTGTTCCTCGGCAAAATGGAATATGAATACAATTTGGCGGCGAAAGAATGCGGGGTCCTCGTCCCCGAATGCCACTTGCTTCCTTCTTCTCACTTCGAAGGCTATTTTGCCTCCAAACGCTTCGACCGTTTGAAAGACGGGCGAAGGGTTCACGTCCTGAGCTTAGGAGGGCTTCTGGAAGCGCCCCATTATCTAGCGAACCTGGATTACGTGACTTTTTTGCAGGCCACCGCATTCATCACCAACTCTTCCCAGGAAGTCCTAAAGGCTTTTCGCTTGGCTTGCTTCAACATCTTTTCGGGCAACAAAGACGACCATTCCAAGAATTTCTCTTTCTTCTATGACGAGGAAAAACAAGCTTATCTGCTTTCCCCCGCTTACGATTTGACTTTCACCCCATTCCAAAAAGAGCATGAGATGACTTGCTGCGGGAATGGGAATCCAAACGAAGAAGACCTTTTGCTCTTAGCAAAGAAAATGAATATCCCTGAAAAGAAAGCGAAGACGATCATCCAGCAAATCAAGGACGTCGTCTCCAAGCAGCTCACGAAGTGGATGAATCCAAAGCTTTATTCGTAAAAGAGGGCTCGCAAAAGAAAAAGGGGAACTAATTGGCCCCTTCTATCACGCCTTCAGATGCTTCGTTCGCCTTTGGTTGGTTTTATAGGCCAAAGATCCTTCGCCTGATCGATATCGAATCGTCAGGTTTTCTTAACTCCGCCACCTGTGACGTTAAAAATATTATAAAACTAATTTGAGAATCGGACAAATTTCTGACCGATGAATTTCACTCCTCTTCCAAGGAGGGGTGTTTCTTCTTCCGGGAATACTTCTTTTGATCGCGGAAGACTTGATGACGGCACTTCCCCCACATCGCTTTGGCGTTGGGGTCGCGGGCGACGAGGATTTTCTTTTTCTTTCGCGTCATAGCTTTCTCCTTTCTGGGTGCTCTATATCAAAGAGGCGAAAGATATTTTCTCCTAAAGAGAAAGTCTTTGTTATAATTTTCTTCATGAATCAAGCGGAAATCACTACCCTCGCCCCGATCGGCTCCTTTGTTCGAATCTATCATAACGATACCTACACAGAAGGCCGTCGGATACCTTCTTTCGGACCTGGTCATGGCATGACTCTGATCCAGGAGAGAAATGGCTTAATCCAGGAAATCAACGATTGGTCGATCAACAAAATCGAACCTTTGACCGAAGAAGAGGTTAAAGGATTTGGATACGTGCAGACCGGCTATCTTCAAATCTTCTCAGAAGAGATTTTGCAAGCTCTTGAGGAAAGAGGGGTTGATTTCTTTAAGAAACACACGCCGCCCCACGTCGATAATTGGCGTTATCAAAGCCCAGAAGACGAAGACCTTCTTTCCATAAAGGATAGGATCAATTGCCTCGTTTTGGGGAAAGAATGGAAAATAGACCAAAGTCATCCAGAAGCCGCCGAAATCTTGGCTCAGTTGAACGAATTGGCGAAAACGAGCTACGGAACCCGCAAAGGAAAATCGATCACTTCTTTGCAGGCTTATGCTTATTATTGCTTCGGCAATTTCCAAAGGGCCCGCGATCTCTTTCTAGAGAATAAAGAATATTCCTCCGCATTCGCTATCCTCTATCAATGCGGACTTTATGAAGACGCCAGAAAGCTTTTGACTTCCCGTTCGATCCTGACGACGATCTTACCCATCGTTGCCCCTTATGTTGTCATGGCTTCCATCTCGCAGATGGCAAAAAACGGCAATATGCGGAATTTGACGACCCTCAACCCGGTCCCGCCTACCCGCATTCCTGTTTACAATGCGCTGATGAAAGCCTGCCTTCTCCTCCTAAATGGGAACTATGACGAGAAAATCGACCGTTTGCCCAACGACATCGATGCCTTCCACGCCCTGCAAAAAGAGATTGCCAAAGCAAACGGAAAGCGCGCCCAAAACGGCTTCCAAGACGTCTTCTTTTACATGAATGGCGAGGAGGCAAACAAACGCGAAAAGGCGGAGAAGGAGAAAATCCTTGAAAACAAGAAATTCCGCCCAGGCAAAGAAAGCCCATATAAGCTTGCCCATCACATCTGGGCAAATGAAGGCTCGCCCGAAGAAGCCATCCCCTATTATCAAAAAGCGATCGACACCATGGATACGCCCGCCAGCGCCTCCGCGGATTTGGTCTATTTGTATGCGGAGCTCCATCGTTGGGAAGATTCCGCGCATGTTTTGACCGAATACGGATCCAAATACATGGATCCCGGCAAATACGAACGGATCCTTTGCGCCATGCGCGATCAGCATCCGGAGATGCGCGAACTGCTCCCTGATCCCACGGAAAAAGGAATCCCTGACGAAGATTATTATCAAACCGCCGTCCAGGCTTTCATGGTGGAGCATGACCTCGCCACCGCGGTCGAATATTACCAGAAAGCCATCGCGGCCAACCAAAACGTCTCCCCCTCCATTAAGAGCTTGATCCAGATCTATGTCCGTTTGGACCAAACTGAAAAAGGCTTCGAATTATTGAAGACACCCGCCAGTCGCGTTTTGAATGAACGAGAATTGCTGGAAGCGAAAAGGACTCTTCTTCTTAAGACAAAGAACAAAGAATATCTGAAAGAAACCAAGCAGGTTTTCAGCAAATTGCTGCAATACCCGTTGGAGATGCATACCAAGCTCTTCAACTATGACCAGCAAGCGAAGATTTTGCTGCGCAACGGATTCGTCAAAGACGCTTTGGAGGTATTCCAAGAAGAATTGGAATTCATGACGAAGTCGTTTTCCAAGAAAGAATTCCTGACCAACGAATCCGTTCAGTTTTGCTACATCGGCATGGCCCGTTGCTATGCCGAGCTTGGCGAGAAAGATAAGGTTAAGGAATGCGCGAACAAAGTTCTGTCCATCAACCCCGCCAACGAAGCCGCATTAAAACTCTTAGGAGGCGCAAAAGACTCGGAAAAGGCCGAACTCGACGAAAACCTTGAGAAATGGGACTATTTCGAAGAAAAGGTCGACGAAGCAGAAAGCTTAGACGACGGCGATTATCCCTTCGAAAAAGAGCAGACTCCGACCAAGCAAACAATCCAATCCTGGTACAAGAAGCGAATCAAGGAAACAAAGGGCTCTTACGAAAAGAAAGGCAAAATCGCCTTCAGAGCCGCCAACTTGCTTCGAACTTACGCCAAAGACGACGAAGAAGTCTATCGCGAAACCATTCAAGACGCCGTCGGTTTCTTCGTGCGGCAAAAGCTGGAATCTGGCCAAGACAATGAACTGGAAGCCGCTCGCTATGGAATTAATTACCTGCTTCAGAATCTGAAGTTGACCGACGCGGACAAAAAGAACTGGAGCCTGGTTTATTTCGCAAGCCTCCTCGAGCAACCAAGCGATTGTCTGAAGATTCTTGATAGCCCCTTAGGGTTCTCCAAAGTGCCCGACATCCTGGAAAAGGCGAAATCGTCTTTCCAGCTTAGCCCGTTCCTTGGGGAAAGCTTCCTGCTTATCGAGGGGCTCGGCAATCGGGAGATCAGGGATAACCTTCTAAAAGACATTTACGCTTGGAAGAGTTATGCCGACCGCGTTTATGGCGAGCTCGCGCATTTGGTCGGCATCAAAGAAAAAGAAGAGACCACTTCCGAATTCGCCAACATTAAAGAAGACGCCTTCCTCTCCGTTTATGCGCAGGCATCCGACGTCTTTAAGCAAAAACGCGAAGACTACCGCATCGCTTTCAACGATTGCCTGAATGATTTCTCTAACAAAACCGATATGAGGCATCACCTTTTTGGTGTTTTCGAAAAGAATAACTACATCGATTATTGCGATGAATCTGATCGCGAAATCCACGGCAACATCAAAAAAGGCTTGGAATTTTTGAATGAATACCGTTCCGCCGCAACATATATCAGCCAGTTGGACAAGCTCAACAAAGCGCGAAACCGTTTTGAAACGGCGGCCAATCGGATCTATGAAAACCCGACCAATTATGCATCCGAGATCCTCACCATCATCCAAAGGTTCCTCGCTTCCGGCTTTGAAGAGGAGGCGAAGAGCTTCTTCCTCGGCACCAGACCGGAGATCAGCGTCGAGATCACTCCCGACTCCGTTTTCCTCAGCAAAGAAGAAGGTTTGCTCCGCCTTTCGCTGCAGTTCCTGAATCAGGAAGGGAAGCAGACCGCGGAAGAGATCTCCCTCCAAATCGAATCGGATCAAATCACCGATTTCGATTATCAGAAAGAAGGCTTGTTCTTTGATGGAGACGGGAAGAAGAAAGAAGTCAGCATCGCTTGCCACATGAAGGAAGGTTCCCTAAACGAAGGAACACTCAGCCTGAAGATCAAGGCGGAAGGCCGTTATCGCATCGACTTCAAAAACTTCCAGTCGAGCACCCTTTGCGAAACCACCCTCCAAAGCCAATTCAATGACCAAGCGGAATTCGAGCCGATCGAAAAGAATCCATATAATGACAAGAAAATCCCGAAGGAAGACATGTTCGTCGGCCGAGAAAAGATGGAAGCCGACCTTACAAATTTGGTGGAGGCTTTTGATCCCAACGAAAAGATGGGCTTTGGAGTCGCCGTATGGGGGCAGCAGCGATCCGGCAAAACGACGATCATAGATTTCTTAAAGCAAAATTGCCTGAAAAACCCGAACTACATCTTCGTCTATATCGATGTCCGAGGTTATAGTGGCAAGAACCTGTTCTTGCACTTCGCGGACAAGCTCATCGAAGGCGTCTTCGATGTCGTCAAAACCAATCCTTCTCTGTATGACGCCCTCAAAAACACCGCTTTCTGGAGGAAAGAGGCCGCGGTCTACGAGGATTTCTCCGAAATTCCAGGAGAAGACGGTCAGATCCGCTCCGACGCCTTTATCCCCCCGTTTTTGAAAGTCCTTCAGCGAGAAAACGAAAAAGGCCATTCCTACCGCCTTATCATCGCCATCGACGAATTCTCGTCCATCTACGAAAAAATCAGCGATCCCAACACAATGGATTTTCTCTATTATCTGAAGAATTTTGTCACCAACAACCCCATATTCGTGTTGGTGGCCGCCCACGATCATTTCTATAGGCTGAAAAAAGACTATCCAAACGAACTAACTTTCTTCAAAAAGGACTTCGAGGTTTCCTATTTGGAGAAGAAGGACGCGATCGAACTGATGAGCAAAGCGTTCTTTCTCAAAGACAAAGAGGGGAACTTCATTCTCGACGAAAACGGGGAAAGGAAGACCCGTTATTGTTCGGGAGTGAGAGAGCGCCTTTTCGAAGAAACCGCTGGCAGTGCCTTCGTCATCACCCTCGTTTGCAAACATTTGGTAAAATACGTCAATCAAAAAAGGTTGGTCCGGATTTCCTTAACAGATCTCGATGACGCCATAAAAGAACTCTTTGACAGCGACGAAAATTTCGAAGAAACCGCCTTCCATCCTCTCTATGGCGATTTGACAGAAGGTCCTCGGAGCCAGCTGTGGAGCGACAACAAAAAGATTCTGAGGTCGATCGCCGAGCTTTGCTATCACGGTCATGGTTGGGCTTCTACGACCGACATCGGGGGAAGCGACAAGAACAAGCGCCTATTGGATGCGCTGGTTCGCCGAAAGGTCGTTGAGAGGCCGGATCCCGATCGCTGCAGGATTAGAATGCAGCTTTACCAGCATTACCTGGAATGGAAGAAGGATTTTTGAGGAGTCAAAACGATGGGAAGCGCCTTGTTTGTCGGAAGAGAAAAAGAAATCGAAGACCTTAGGATGGAATACCTAGAGGCCGACCAAGGAATCGCCAAAACGATATGGGGTTTGCCTGGAACCGGCAAAACCGAATTGGTGAATCAGGTTTTTTCCGAAGAAGAACTCGCCAAATATGACGACATCTTCTATTGGAATCTCTCCTTAACCAAATTCTCAGATTATCGGTCATTTTGGATTCGTGTCCTGAGCGACTTGAACGATTTCCTGAAAGCTCGTGGCTTTAACGATTTGGACTCATCATTCCAAAAATATTTAATGGCTGCGGAAAACGCCGAATTGAGCAACGAAATCTGGGAGTTCACCGACAGAATCGTCAATCTGGCTTTCAAAGAGGCCGACAAAAATGGGATTCGATCCATCTTGGTCATCGATGACTTCCATTACGCCAAAACCATTTTCCGCGAGCTTCCCCACTTCAGCCTTATCAACGACATCCAACAATACAACGCATCAGTTTTATTGCTTTCCGCAAGACAAATGAAGGACATCGTCCCCGAAAGCGGAAGCCTTTTCGAACGGAGGTTCGAAGCGGCAAACACCCTTCGCCAATTCAATGCCGAAGAGGCTAAGGCGTTTTGGGAAAAAGCAAAAGAAATCTACGGGATCGAATTAAGCGAGGAAGACCAAGAAAACGTCTCTTCCTCTTTCGGCGGGTTCCCATGGCTTCTTTCGATCTTTTTGGATGGTTTGAAGCGAGAAAAGAAAAAAGCCGATAAAAAAGGCGAAGCGTTTGAGCCAGACATCGAAAGCATCTTCGAAGATAAGCATGAAGCAATCCGGCTCCATTTCGACAAAGTCTATGAAACCCTCTCCGAAAGCAAAGACAAATGGATTGAAAGCATCATTCCTTTCGTCATCGGGCCAAAAGCTTTCGCAGACAAGGAAAAGCGGAACGACTTGCTCAAAAAAGGCTTCATAGAAGAAGACGTCAGCAGCGAAGGGTACCATTCCTTCTGCGATTATTTCCGTGGATTCCTCCGGCGCGCATTATCGGGCATTTCCACCTTTGACAAATTGGACCAGTTCACCCAAAAAATCAGGAGTCTCGTCCGGAGGGAAAGCGTCAACCTCGTCCGCACCTTAAAAGGGATCGGCCTGACATTGAACGATATCGAAATGAGCAATCTCCTATTTGCCAACGCAGCAAATCTCAAAGGCATCATAAACTGGGATAAGTTCATCGCGAACGAAAAAAGGGACCGCGGGAATGATGCTTCTTTCCTTGAAGTTCAAAATCTAGAAGCCACCATCTCCCTCATAAAGAAGGATTGGAGCCTCTTCTCCAAATATTTTGAAAACCGTCCTTATAGCGATTTCGAAGAAGAATTCGCCAAAATCGCGGATGCCCGCGATCCTCTTGCCCATAGCAATGCGCATTTCCTAACGGAATCTGAGCGGTTTCTCGTCGAATCTTCTTGCGAGCAAATCGGGAAGATCATCGATGGCAATTGGCGAAAAGGCCCGGAGAAGGAACCCACTCCAGAAGAAATCATCTCCGAGGCGAGAAAGAATCTGCCCGCCAATCTCCAACGCGTTTGGACCACAAAAGCGCAAAACGCGAATTTCGCCAAAGGGGATTGGGTGCCCTTCACCCTTATCGCCATCCAGAATCCTTCTGCGAAATCACGTACAGGCCGCAGAGCGACTTTGATTGGAATCGTGACGGATTCGTTCCATGATCCTTATTTGGCGGAATGTACTTTCTTTGATTACAGCAGGTTGGAGGACCACTTCGTCCCGAACTTGGGCAAATTGATTCCAGAGAAAGCGCGGATATACGACATTGATGATCAAGCAAATCGCGTCATCGTCAATTTTCCATTCAACAAACAACATTGAAGATGAGAAAAGAGTATTCCATTCATATCTTTGATCTAAACGTCGCCCTTTCTTCTTTTTTGGGAACCGGGGTTGATTTTGTTGCGTCTGAGCCAATTGAAATCAACAAAGCCGATATGCCCTTCATCGACTTGGGGAGCAAGGTTTCCTATGGAAACATCGCCACAACCCAGTTAGAGAAACTGATGGAGGAAAGAAACGAGAAGCGTCCGTTGGAAGAACTTTACGTCCGTTTTGATTTCTCCAGTTTCCCGATTCAGGATTTCAACAAGAAAAGCCAGCGCCGTTCTAAAACCTATCTTGCTTTAAAAAAGATTTTCGATGATGGGATTACGTTGTTCATTCATGACGTTCCCACCACTTATCTTCCCTTCGAAAAAAGCGGATCGATGGGCAAAGATTCCCAGATGGTCTTCGTTGAGAAGAGCTACTGCAAGCCTCTAAGGAACCGCATCATGTTCGATCTTCCCTATGAAGGGAAAGAATTCGATCTTTCGCGTTTATTTGCTTATAACGGCTTAGCGATCTCCGATGGCTATCCCATCCCGAACCCTCCTTTTGGCCTAAACGAAGAAAGCGTAGTCATCGTCCGCGACCTTTCTTCCATCGTCAGAGGGAAATTCACCATCGCGTTCAACTATCAGACTTTGACTGCAAACGCGGTCGTTCCCGATAGTCCAAACCTTTATAGTCTTCATCATCTCTTCCTTCTTAAGAAGGAAAATGATCCCGCGTTAATCAATGTGATGGAGGGATATGGCTTCCATAAGGCGAATGAGAAAGAGGTCGAAATCGTTTCGGAGCAATTGCTCAACGATGTCTCCAAAGCATTGGAAAGCTATTTCCCGGAAGAAAACCGTTTGGATGAAGTTAGGCATTTCCTGCGCGGATATTTAGAAGATCATCTCCATGATTTCGATCCGAAAAAAGCCTTCAGCGACTTCGAGGAAGCTTATCAAATCAAGCCGCGTCATAGCCTTCATCCCGAGAATGATCACTTCCGGCTTTTGAAAGCCCGTTCGGTGGCCAAAGAAGTCAAGTGGTTCGATGGGGAAGGCTTCATCAGCAACGAATTCGCCGATTACATCAACGAGAACTATTCCAAGAAGAAAAAGGGCCAGGGAAGGAACCATACTTCGTTCCAGATCCGCATGCCTTATATGAAAGGGATGGTCCACCGCTGCGACTTCAAGAAATTCTATGAAGAACATAAAGATTTGTTCTCCAAAGGTGGATTAAAGGATTCGCCATTCATCGACGAAAACGGGAAGCTATTCTTGATCGATGCCTATGGCATCCCCCGCGACATCAGCAAAATCGAGCTTCTTCTGACCGCCGGGCAATTCAAAGGGAAATGGTTTGCCTCCTATGTGAAGGAGAACCATCCCGACGTGATGGCTTATTACTTTAAGAAGTTCAATGAATATGGCCATCAGCTTTTCATTGCAAATTCGAACCCAATTCGCAACCCAAACAACGCGTTGACCAACCTCAATTACCAATTGATCGGCACATCCGGAATGAGCAAAGAGGAGCTTTTCTCTTTGGCCGATAACGAAAACAACCTCGGCCTATACGGCAGGATGTTCTATGATCCCGAGGCCATGGCCTTAGGCGTCAGGAAGATCAGAATCACCAAAAAAGAAAGCAAGGACGAAGAAAACGACGCCCCAACCCAAATGGTGGATGATTACCTCATCCGCGAAGAAACCCTCGCCAAGGCAGTCGCCAAAAGCGATTTGATGCTCCATGAGCCCGCGGTCAAAGAAGGGATCCAGAATTGCCGCAAGACTATGGCGGAAGACATCGCTTTAGGAAGGTTGAATGTCGAAGGAGAATCCCGTTATCTTAGTTCCGACCTGCTCCTGCTTCTATATTCGACTCTTTTCTTCCCGAAGCCTGAAGCTTTTTCGGAAGAATTCATCGGGAAAACCTTAAGGAGAATTTCCTTAAGGACCGGGGAAGTTTACGCGCCTGAAGTACGGGATAAGGCAAATCCTGGCATCCATTTAGAGCCAGGAGAAACCGCCGCTTTGCTTCGCAACCCCCATATTGTCAACAACGAAGACGTCCTCCTCAACCAATTCAAAGGCAAAGAGAATAACGAACGCGAACGTTATTTCTCCCATTTGGATGGTTTGGTGATGGTCAATCCCACTTCTTTGGTCCCCGACCGTTTAGGCGGAGCCGATTTCGATGGTGACATCGTCCAGCTCATCAAAGAACCTGTGGTCGTGGAATCCTTGAAGAGAACCTTCACCCAAGTTGATGGAGGGTTCTGGCAGTTTAGGACCAGGGTGGTTTTGATTCCTTCCCCCAAAGCTAAGCCGAAAGAATATAACGCGGAGAATACAATCGACGTCCTAACCAATACATTCGCGAACAAAGTTGGCCTATATTCCAACAAGGGATTCGCCTATGCGGATGCTTCATATAACCGACCCATTGATGCGAAAACGAAGCAACGCCTGGCCTCAATGGCTCAGTTTTATCTGATCACGGTAGGGTTGGAAATCGACTCGGTGAAGAACGGGGTCAAGCCTGCCGATCCAGAAAAAACCTCTCTGACGAAGCTTGAAAGCACCAACTATTTCCTGGAATACAAAAAAGACGGGGAAGCGAAAGAAGACATCACCCTTCCTGACGATTCTTCTCCTTTAGAGAACCTCCCCTATTACGTCAATGAAAAGAAGGGCGAGATCCGAAAAGAAAGCAGGAAGGAAGATACCGATAACGATTCTCCCTATCTTTCTTTCATGAAACCGTATGAAGGGGTTCGCAAATTCCGGAAATTCTATCGGGAAATCCATAAAGAAGCCGAATCCAATGCAGATTGGAAAAAGTTGGCCGCATATTTGCTGGTCTATCACTTCATCCATGGCAAGATCGGCCGCATCCGTCATGCGGAGCAGGTCCAAGGGGTTGACCGCAGCAACGCGGCCACCTTGATCCGGGTGATCATGGCTCTCCGCCACAACGGGGATAACGATCCAGAAGCGGAAAACCTTCTGAACGCCTTCATGCGTGCCGAAGTAGAGCCTAGAACCTTGGTCAAAGCCTTGGAAAGCATTTCAAATGAAGTCGCATATCTAAAAGATATGTCCGAGGAATTCGATTCCGATTTGCTCTTGCAGGCGAATCCATCCGATCGGGTTTTGAATACCTTGAAAGATCCTTCTTATACTGGGTTCCGCCTCTACCCGACGTTGGTTTATTCTTCGGCGATCCGGAAAGCGGCGAGGATCGAAAACGAAAAGCAATTGGACGAAAGCCTTTTGACTTCTTTGGAATCTGATTTGGCGAAAGACTTCCATTTGAAGAAAGATGACTTATTGCCCTACGCGAAGGATTTCATGAAAGATTATCCTTATGCCGCCTCCGGCTCCCATGGGGATGAACGTTATAAGAATTACCTGGCAAAACTCCTGATGACCTTAAGGGAAAAAATCAATCATCTTTCCTTTGGAAAACTCGATAATAAGGAAGCCCTGTATGGAATTTGCCTGGTTTATGGTCTCCATAACATTCCTTGGTCAGTCTATCCGGAAGAGTATCTATCCGCAGTTTTAGAAGAGAAAGGAGGAGACGAAAATGCTGAATGAAGGTTTAGAGTTCCGCGAATATAACGAACTCCAATATGTCTCCCCCATTTATAACGAAGACTTCGGAACCTGCTATTTCGGCCGCCTCAGCATGGATTATCTGAAGAATCTTGGCCTCCACCGCCCGTTGTTGATCCTTGCCCGCGGTTATTTATGGCATGACTATGAGAATCCTTCTCTTCCGGAAATCGATTTAGCCCCCCTTTCCCAAGACGAGCTCAATCAACGAGTCCAAAAAGTCATTGAGTTAGTGGAAAGCTACGTCTATCTGAATCCGAAAGATATCCTCCCTTTCATCCAAGAAGATTGGCAGCAAGAAGCGTTGGATCGATACAAAAAGCACCTAGAAGGCTTATGGGTTCCTTCTAGTTCTGGAACCTTGATGAAGGCTTTCTTAGATGCTTTATATATCGATAACGAAAAACTCCGTTCCAACGTCATTTCCTGCATGATTTCCATCGCCGATTTAAGCCTGACCAGGCGAAATGGCTTCGGGGAGCAGATCTCCGAGCTCGCCCACCGCAAGCCATTCGTGAATTCCCGCGACGAAAAATTGAAGCCCGTCTTCACCAAGGATTTGTTCTCCTATTCCCACTTCAGCTTTGATTCCCTTATCGCCGAGGCGTTGTGGCTTGGCCCATTGAAGAATTTCGTGGCTTGGATTCCATTTGAGAACATCGAAAAAATAAAGGCGAAGCGTTATTTAGAAGCCGCTCAGCCAAAGAAAAGCGTCAAGAAGGCGAGGTTCCTTTCCAATGTCTATTTCCTCGCTTATCTAAAGGCGATGCAAGGCGTCTATCATCAATCCTTCGTTCCGGTTAGCTGGGGCGACCTGTCTTGCTATTTCCATTCCAAAGCCATCGCCAACGGAATCAGCGACAAGAATATGATCCGTTGCCTAGAGAAGCCAGAGAATCATGGAATCTTAGTCCTGAAAAGCATATTGGTCGGTCCCCAATTGGCGGGCATCAAAGAAGATGAGGATGTTTTATCGCTCATCGAAGTCAAACCATATCCAGTTTCCGAAAACCACCTTCCTTCCGGCGAAGGAATCTATCTAGAAGACAATTATGCAAAAGACGGCGGATTGTCCGCTCAAATCGCAAAGATCGCCCCATTAATTTGGAAAGAATAATTATTTCCTCAAATTCTTACTAAATATCCAAATGATCGGCTTTTTCTTTCCTATTCGACGAAGAAAAAAAGAAAAGCCCCGAATTAACGGAGCTTGGCGCGGCGCGCTTTCAGGCGCTCGAGCTGCTCGCTCTTGTGCCTGATGTAGCCGTCATCCGCGTGCGGGTTGGTCGTCACCGACCCGTCGTCGTGGATGTAGTGGCCCCTGCCGGCCCGGACCGCCTCTCGGTGGTCCATCCTCGACTTGAGGATCTTGCTGTTGCGCTCGATCTCCTCGTCGAGGTAGCGCCTCGCCAGGGCGGACGCCTCGGTGCTCTTGCCGCGCTTGGCGATCTGACCGATCACCTGATCGATCTTGTGGGTCGCCTCGCCGATCGCCCGATCGACTCGGGCCATCGTTGCGGTCTCGTTCGAGCCGCGTTTGACGCGTTTCCACGCCTCACGCTGCTCGGCCTGCTTCTGCGCACGCATTGCACGTGCGGCACCGATTTGGCGCTGGAGCTCGTTGAGGAGCCCCTTGTCGTCCATTCGGCCAAGGCCGATGGCGTAGTTGCTGGTGTTTCTGCTGTTGTTTTTCACGTTTTTTCCTCCTTGTTTTCGTGAACATCAATATGGGAGGGAAACGCATCACATCCCAAACTGGGGTGCTCCATAGTCAAAAGGCTATTTTCGAGCCACCTTCATTTTGGGGTGTTCCATAGTCAAAAGGTCCTTTCCTCAATGCACACATGGGGCCTTATAAATAACAACGAGCGAGGTTCTGGTGGGGTTTTCCCTTTTTGGTATGGAGCACCCCAAAAGGGAGGAAGGAGAGAAGATGATCAGTTTTCTGATCATGCTCTTCATCATGGTCGGCAAGACCGGAGGAAGAGGTGGATGGACCCGTCTATGACGGCCTCCACATTTATTGATGAAAGGAGAAGCCAACGATGGAAATGCTCGAACAGCTCATGAAGGCCATGGAGAAGCTGATGGAAGCCCCCAGCAGGGTGAAACGGCTCATCTCCAAACCGATAGTGGTGCCACACAGGAAGTTCTACTTCCCCCAAGGTAGATAGCCTTGGGCTTTTATTTTTCGTACTTCGCGGCGATCCTCTTGCAGGTGTCATGCACCTGATCGATCAGCCATTGGGGTTCAAGGATTTCGATGTCATCCCCGGAACTTAACATGAAATACAGGAGGAAATCGTCGTTTGCCATATCAAGCGATACCTTTATTCTCTTATCATCGATCGGGGTCACGACCTGATTCCTGCCATAGACGCGTTCTTGGATGAGCTGCTTCCGAACCCCAGAGGCGATCAATTCGACATGGACGAATCCTCCGCCGGTCTTGAAGCCATTCTCATCGAAATAATTCTCAGCCTTGAATCCTTCCCAGACCACGAAGCGTTCCTCGGTCATTTTCCATTTGATCATCCGGTTCAGCTTGAAGGAACGGACATCCCCCGCTTGCTGGCTCCAGGCGAGGAAGAACCAGGAATTGTTGTAGATCAATAATTTATAAGGCTCGAGTTTGTAGGTGTGCTTGCCTTTCTTCAGGGATTCGTATTCGATTTCGATCCTTCTTTTCCGATGAATCGCCTCTTCGATGAATTCATACCGTTCGCGGATGTTCTCCTCCGACATGGCAAGCTGATAATGGTCGACCACCATCAAATCGTTTTCCTTATCGGCGATTTCCACGTTCGAAAGGACTTTCGCGTATGCACGGGTCGCCTCTTTTTTCTTTACGAAGTCTTTTTTGCTGAAGATGTAATTGAAGGATTCCTTCAACGCTTCTTTTTCTTCTGGGAGCAGTTTGATCGCCGGGAGGCAAACATCCCCATGGAGGCGATATCCCCCATAACGGCCCGGGATCGATTCGATATAGAATCCCCGGTCCCCTGGAATCTTATCCAATTCCTGTTTGTACCAAATGATGTTCCTTGGGGCGGTTTCCAAAATCTCCGCCAATTCGGAAGCCTTGAAGATCCTTCCCGTATTCAGTGTCTGCAGCATTTGGATGCACATCGCGGCTTTTCCCATATCGAAGCCTCCTAATTCTGTTTCAATGATACATGATTCATGTCGCATTGAAAAAGGGACTGGTTCATACGAACCGAATCCCTTTCTGGGCTTTCAAATCGAAATACACCGCCGTATTCCTCACGAAGCAAGTCGCATCGGAGGCATAGGTCTTCTTAAAGAAGTTCCAGATCCCTGGGCGGAGATGATCGCCGAAGAACCTTCCGTCGATCTTCCCTTCCGAAGTCGCGGTTATGGTGATTTTCGGGTAGCCGGAGTTCAACAAGAGGAAGCTGAGGTCTCCCTTTTTCGTTTTCGCATCAATCTCCTGATAGCTTCCGCAGAGCGAGACATCGCCTGCAAGCGAGAGCACCTCGATCTTCTTCGCTTTCGCATTGAAGCTGACTCCCCCCGCTTTCTTCCGGATGGAGATCTCATCGAAATGGATGTTCTTCTCCTTGAAGAGTTCTACCGAGGTGAGGCTGGTGTTCCCTAAACGCAGGCTCAAGGAATTGTAGTTACGGACTGGCAAAAAGACCATCGCATCATCTCCAGGCGCACATAGCAAAGGCAAAGTGAGCTTATTGCCTTTCGTGCAGGAAACAAAATCAATGTTCCGCCTGATCCCGTTCACCAAGACTTCGACGTCGTTCCCTTTCGTGACCTTCAACGTTAAGTTTCCCGCGTTGCAGAGAATTTCGATGTCGCGGATCGCTTTCTTCCTCTTCTTTTTCGGCGCGGCTTTGACCTGTTGCTGGGCTTTCGGGACGATCAATGGGGTCGGATTCTGCTTCTTCGGGTGGGCGCGGACAATGACCGCGGCCCCGGAAAGCTCCTTCCTTTTCGCGTGTCCGGCCTTTTCGTATTCTTCCGGGAGGACAAGCGCGGCGATCGGATTCACCGCGTCGACGAATTCCCGTTTCGTGAACTTCTTCTCTAAGAGAGGATAGAAATGGGTGAGTTCCTCCCTGGCTTTCGATAAACCCTTCTCATGGAAAAGCAAAGCGACCTCCGTCAAGGCGGATAAGTCGAAAAGCAGATCCAGCAACCGATAATCCTTCAAAGAAGAACCCACCAAATCGGCGAGGCGGGAACGGGTCAAAAAGCGGTCGCGGAAACTGGCTTCGCCGAATTGTCGGTATATTTTCTCAATGGCAGCTTGATATTCCATTCCTGCCTCCTTTCATTTGTAGTAACGGATGTTGGCCTCTCCTTTTAGGAGATAGGCGACGCTGACGTCGTCGCCGCTCCCTTTCGAAGAAGCCAATTCGTGAACGAATCCGTCCACATAGTCGAGGGAACGTCCCTGAATCGCCTTCTTCATCAAAGGCTTCAGGAACGACTCCATCAGGTTGGCGTAGCTCTGATATGGCCCAGAGAAGCCGTCGGTGCAAAGGAAGACCCCATCGTAATGATGGAAGCGAAGCACCTTCGTCCGAATGAAGTCATAAGCATCATCCTGGCAGAGGGAATAGGTTACATTCCCCGCCGGATCATCTTCGCTAGAAAGCGGACGTTCGATCTTCCCTTTCGCAAGAAGCAACACTTCCGTATCCCCAATTGAGGCGATGACAAGCTTGTTCCCCAATAGGAGAAGCCCGCTCATCGTCGAGCCATAAGCCTTAATCGGGTTGGCCAAAAGCAATTCCTTCTGCCTTTCGTTGAGCATTTCAAGCTCCTTCTTCGTAAAAGCATGGAGCTTGATATCTTCCTCCACCAAGCGATTCCATTCGCAGAGGATCTCCATCCGGATCTTCTCCTCCGCTTCTTCGCCTTCGAATTTGGCGAGGAAGCTGGAAGTTAAGCGCCGGAAGACTTCGAAAACCGCCTTGGAGGCGAACTTCGATCCGCGGTCGCTTCGGATATAGAGATCTCCCCCATGACCATCGCAGCAGGCGAGGATGATCCGCTCATTGTCTCGATAAGAGAGACTGTCGTCCTGACAGGGCTTCCCATTTGCGAGATGGGAATAGCCCCGGCAGGACTTCGAAAAGATGTTGTTCATATCACCACTCCCAGGCCTCGGTTTCCGAAAGGGCTTCGGCAATCACCTGCTGGGCGACCTGGTTCTGGCTCTGAACGGGCGTGGCTGAAATCACCGAATTGGTCGACTTCACCTTCGAAGCGGTCAAGACGATGATTTTTATGATTTTCTGGAGAAGCGACGAATCGTAAACCGAAACGACGTCTCCGTTGTTCCCTACGAAGTCCCGAAGGACATCGATCGTGGTCTTATCATTCAGCTCAATGGCGATCCCATAACGTAGGGCCGCCTTGAACCAGGCGTAATGCGAAAGCTTTTCCAACTCATCCTTATACGCCTTGCTGGTCGGATGGCCATCGCTAAGGAGGAGGATGATCGGCGCGATCCCGCCGAAATCCGGCATGATCCCGCCTTTTTGCTCCCGAAGGAGGATCTCCTCCAAGCGGAGATAGGCGCAGTGAAGGTTACTCCATCCACCGCATTTGATCCCATCGTATTGAAGCTGGTCGATGTTGACCGAAGTCTCATTACGATAGAAGTACGCGTCGTTGTTGAATGGAATGATGCTGAGATAGAAATCGACGTTCGCATTCTCCGACTGAAGGTCCTTCAAATAGGTCCTGATATCGGAGATCGCCTGATCGACCTGGTGGATGCGTTTGCCCTGCATCGACTTCGAGGCGTCGACGAGGAGGATGATGTTTAAGCGCTGCTTGGCGATTCTTTCTTCATCCATTTTTCACCTCCTCACCACTGAACGCCTTCGACGTCGGCCAAATCCTTCTCCACCGCGGCGATCGCTTGCTGCTCCTGAGAGATCGGCGCGCCGCCGGTCTGCATCTGGCTGTTGGTCGATTTGACCTTCGAGGCGGTGACGGCGATGACCCTGATGACTTTCCTGAGGGCTTCGGCGGTATAAACCTTCAAAACCGTCTCCGGATTCCCGGTGAACTTCGCCAAGACATCATTGGCTTCGTAGGTATCGACCCCAATCGCAATCGCATACTTCAAGGCGACCTTGAACCAGCCCTTCTTCTTCAAATCGTCGAGGTGGTCCATCCAATCGGGGGAAGTCGGCATGCCATCGCTCATCAAGATGATGATCGGAGCAACCCCGCCGATATCGGGCATCTTCCCGCCGTTTTCTTTCTTCCTAAGGAATCTGGCGAGTTCATCGAAGCATTTCGAGTAGTCGGTTCCGCCTTCCGTGGAGATATCGCTCCATTTGAAGTCGGCGACCGTTTTCGGTTCCTTGTAGACCCAATGGGTATCATCCGAGAAGGCGATGGCGCTGATCTTAATCTCGGCGTCGCTGGTGTCTTCCTGGATTTCGGGCATGATGGTCATGACGTCGCGGATCGCGTTATTGACCGCGCCGATTTTCTCTCCATCCATCGAGCCAGAATTGTCGATGACGAAGATGAGGTTGAGTTCTTGTTTTCTGATTCCATCGAATGCAGTGTCTTTCATTGTGTTTTTCTCCTTTAGTTATTGAGTTCGCCTTCGTAGACATATTCGCAGTCTTCGTCAGGACGGATGAGGTTCTTCCGAAGTAAGGAATCGATGCAGGTTCGCACCATTTCCATCTTCATGCTGAGGGCGCGGCGGATGATCTTCGTGCGACCATAGCCGTAGGTTTGGAAGTATTGGAGCACCTTCTCCTCGTCGGTTCCCGACGCATCGAGGGGGGCGCCATAGTCGATGGCCTCTCGCTGAAGCAATTCCAAGAAGGAATTCCCTTCGATCTCCCCAAAGAGGCGTTCGATTGCTTCCCTGGTGAATGCTTCCCGGTCGATATGGCCGATAAGCTCCACCGTGAATTCACCATCGTTTGCCTTCACTTCGGTGAAGGGGGTTTCTCCCATGTTCGCCTTAAAGAGGCGATAATCGGGCGCCTCATCAGGGTACTCGATCATCAAGGAATAAGAGATCTCCCCTCCTTCCTTCCAATCGAAGGAAAACGTCGAAGCGTTCCTAAGCCCATCGACGAAGACTTCGTGATGGCCATCATAGGAATCCAAGGACGCTTGGAGCCCCCGTTTTCCCGCGGCGGCAAGGATGAGGTCATAGATTCTAGAATCGTTCATGCTTTTCTCCTTTTTACTTTTTCGCATTGAGCAAGATTTCTCCGATGGCTTTCTCTTCGAAACGAATCTTCAAGCCATCGATGATGGGGATGACCCCGTCTGGGGCGATTTCTTTCTCATGATTGAGGCGATCCTTCACGAGAATCGGATGATTCAAGCAGAGCTTGATTCCCCATAAGGAAGGGTTGTTCTTATTGACCACCACTTTCCCGATGGGCGCGTTGTACTCGCTGGAATACTTATCGATATGGGATCGATAGAGGTATTTGCCTGGCTCGAGGAGGACTTTCGCCTTCCCAATGTTCAAGACGCAGAACTCCCGCGTGGGTTGATGGCAGCTCGGGCACTTCCGATTGGCTTTCCTTTCATAGAAGCCATAGATGTGCTCATGCCCACAGGAGCAGGTGATGAGCTCATCGCGGTACCGACAAAGAAGCCGGATCCATTCGAGTTCGGTGGTTCTAGCGTTCTCCCGGTCCTTCAAGCCATCGACGAACGTGCGATGGAAGGCTTCCTTAATATAGGAAGGAAGTTCGGGATATCGCTTCAAAACCGCGGTATGGTACCCCCGAATTGGCCGATTAGAGGCGTCATGCTCGTTATAGATGTAGACGGGTTTGCTCCCGAACATCTCGAAATCGGCTTTCTCATCAACGATCACATAGTTCTTCAAGCGTTCTCCCTCGAAGGGGTTCCCTAAACAAAGGGCCAAGAAGAGGATGATCGCCAACGAGAAGCGGTCGCTATGGACATCGGGCATCTGGCGTTCGCCACTGATGCGGTCCTTATCACCTCTAACGATCTCCGGGGCCATATAACGCATCTTCCCCAACACGCCAAGGCTTCGCTTATCCGCGGTGACATTGTCGTTATCGCAGATCAGGATCTTCCCATTCTCAGGATTGAGGAAGAAGCTTCCATCATTCAAATCCTGGTAGGAATATCCTCTTTCATGGAGATCCTTGAACGATTTCACGAGTTCGATGCACCAATTCAAGAGCAAGCGCTTCGACTTGAAACGGGTCTTCCCCGTGAGATAGGAGACGAAGGACGCATATTCCTTCCCGCGAAGATCCATCATGTAGCCGCAGTCGCCATCGGTGAATTCGATGAATTCCTTCGGCCAAAGGAAGTTCGGAGAAGGGGAGCCCTTCTGGATGTTGTTCTTCAGGTTGTAACGGAAATCGCCGCTGACCTGATCCTTGTAGATCTTGAACGCCAGCTTCTCCCCGGCGTTATCAACGAGATAGACCTCGCCTTGCCCGCCATCGCCAAGGATGTCGAGGATGGTGACGGTCTTCCCGTCATATTGGAATTGGTCTCCCTTTTCGAATTTCATTGGAGCACCTCCTTTTCTTTTCCAAGTAATTGGGTTATCAAGCCCTTCGGCTCATCGAGAAGGTCGAGGAACGCCTCGACTTCTTCCGACCTCCCCTTCCTCGTATCGACGGTGAACGAGAGATTCACCAAGCCATCGCGGTTCATGCCACAGCCGGTGAAGGGAGGAAGCCGATCTCCTTCTAGAAGCGAAGTGAGGGCTTCCCAGCCAATCGCCTGCTTCGGTTGGAAGAGGACGCAGACTTCAAGCCCCGCCCCCTTCTTCCATCTCTTTCGGAGCGGAACCTTCTTCACATGACGGATCAGGAGGATCTCCATCCCTCTCGGAGAGGAGAATGGGAAGAAGTATTCCTCCAGATTCATCGTGGGAAAGGCTTCCATCAGGAAGGGGTGATATCCGCGTTCGCGGAACTGGTCCAGCACCTGATCGAGCATCAGTTCCCTCCTTTCGAAGAGGGTTCCTTCGTCTCGTAGATCACCTGGAATTCGGTGGTCTCGGTGTTGGTGAGAATGATGGGGTAGTCGACGTAAATGTCGTTGGCCGCGCTGGCCTTGATCGCTTTCACGATCCTGCTGCCCGGCTTTTCGGCATTCGAGGTCGAGAGGATGCTCCCGATCGCCTCAAGGGCGCCGGAGCCAATCGCGACCGAATCGTCGATTTCGATGACGCAGCCGTCCGAGTTGATGTGAAAGAGCTTGTCCTCATAAGCGAACAAGAACTCCGAATCCATCCCGGAGAAGGCCCTGCCCTCCTCCTTCGCCAAGAAGCCGAAGCTGCGAAGCTGGTGGAGGATGTGGGGCACGACGTCGCGGACGACGTACTCGTAGTTGATTTCCTCATGGAAAGCGGCGAGTTCGTCGACCACATCGTCCATGATGCGGACGACGTTGGCGTCCCTTACGGTGCCGACGTGGGCCATCAAGCAATGGTCGGTGCCCTTCACCTTCCAAATCTTGTAGTTGTTGGGGTTTTTGAGCGTTTGGCGGGTTCCGCCTTTGGTGACCTGGGAATCGGCGCCCAAATAGACCTTCCCATCCTTTTTGATTGCAACGACGACAGACATAGTTTGTTACCTCCTTGTTTATGACTGTTTTTGGCCTCCTGAAGCGGAGTGGTGTGGCATCGACTTGCCTTCCGGCTGCGGAGACACTTTAGCCTCCATCCCAACATGATTGATGTAGGGATTCGGAAAAGATTTCGAAAACCCAGAGAGTCGATGGCTCTGGGCTTTTGGATTTCAGATAACGAAGCAAAGGTCGCCTTTTTCGATGAGGGTCAGCTGTTCTACGCTGATATCGACTCGATCGTTCAAGCGCCTTGCTTGGCGGCGAATGCTCGCCTCAAATAGGTTTCGGGCATCCCGGGCATTGGCTTGATGCGATTCGTTCACTAGGAAATAGGAACGGGCGCACTCTTTCGCTTCCTCGCTCAAACGGTAGTCGTTGGCTAGGAAGAAGCCTTCGAAGATCTCAAAGAGATCCTCGCCGGAATAGTCCTCGAAGTAGATGCTGGTTTTGAACCTAGAAGACAAGCCAGGGTTCGCTTGAAGGAACCCTTTCATCCTTTCTTCGTAGCCGGCGGCGATGACGAGCAAATCGTCCCGATGGTCTTCCATGAATTTGGTCAACGCATCGATCGCCTCCACCCCATATTCATCATGGTCGCCATGATAAAGGGAATAGGCTTCGTCGAGGAAGAAGATGCCTCCTAAAGCTTTTTCCAAGGCCTTTCGGGTCTTGATTGCCGTCTGGCCGGTATAAGCGGCGACCAGTTGGCTTCGGTCCGCTTCGACCAGCTGACCTTTGGAAAGCACGCCTAAGGCCTTGTAGATCTTGGCGACGATCCTGGCAACCGTGGTCTTCCCCGTCCCAGGATTCCCCAAGAAGAGAAGATGCATCGTGGTCGTCGGAACCTTCAGGCCCATCATCTTGCGGATGCAGGAATTCTTGACCTGACAGACGATTTCCTCGATCTGCGATTTCACGCCGGAAAGGCCAGTGAGCTCATTGAGCTCGGCAAGAGGCTCCGCCAAAGACTTCGTCAAAGAAGCGATGTCGGCGCGGCATCTCTCCTGCTTGTTCTTCGCTTCCAAATCCGGATCCAAGATGCGAAGCCATCCTTCTTCGAAGGCTTCTTCGACATAGGTGGCCACGCGGCCTTCGAAACGGATCTTCACGATTCCGGTAGGATCGACGGAGATGATTTCCCCGTGCTCCCCCTGGTTGTTTTCCACCAATTGGCCTACATAGCTTTCGTCAATCATGCCATCCTCCTTTCTGGAATAAGCATTCCCCGAAGCCTTTCCAAGCCATCATGAAGAAGCTGGTCGGCCTGAACGGGGGTTATGCCCCAAGAAGAAGCGAGTTCTTCGGGGGCGGGAAGATCGTCGGAAAGCTCAAACGCCGCCTCGATGATCTTCTGCTCCCTTTTCGGGAGGCGGCCCAATGCCTCATAGAGGTAATCGAACGTATGATCTTCGATGCTCGAAGGGTCGGGGATGAAGTTCTCCACCTTGTCTTCGAAGTCTTCGAAAAGGATCGGCGTGTCCAAGGAAAGGACCTGCTGGCCATAGGCTTGGTGGTTGAGCAGATCATCCTCGTTAAGGACGCCTTCGGAAAAATCCATGAGCTCTTCCTGCGAATGGGGATAGGTTCCGATTTGCATCACGTAGTCGTGATAGGTCCGCCGATACCGTTCAAGGGAATCGGCGACCTCTTTGGGAAGGCTCAGCAAATCCCGAATGTCGAAATGCCTTTCGGATTCGGGCAAAGAGAAAGACGAACCTTCTTCGTTCGCCTGGCAAGGATCGGCGGACTCCTGCTGTTTCAACGAAACAGTCGTTTTCTCCGCTTTTCCGCGTTGTGGAATTGTGGACATCAATACCTCCTTCCATCGTCTGAAGAACCCCAAAATGGAGTGCTCCATAACAAAAGGGGCAAACCGAGGGCCGCAAGGGGGTTTTGCTAGGAAATCGGTCTTTTTTTCCAAATTTATTTAAATTTGAATAGTTTCCTCCTTCTTTTCTAGTACAATAGAGCCACCTGAAGGAGACACAA
>OCVV010000209.1_pt1 | contig 23865 bp, 17 predicted proteins | sample 1539721 | NCBI WGS metagenome assembly OCVV01 (sample SAMN02144230, study PRJEB22623) | gut metagenome | biome: sheep rumen | host: Ovis aries | place: New Zealand
TAAGATAGAATTCTCTGAGAGTATCCTCTGCAGGCTTTCCGAAGATCCCGAATCCGACATCGCTTGACGGATCATACCCCGGTCTTGTAACGGCAGGCTGATCCCACCAAAAATATCCTGCAAACCAGGGGATATCCCATGTAGCTTCCATTGCGGTTCTGTAGAAATCGGACTGCTCTTCAAGTGACAATCCCTTATCCGCCTTCGGCCTGTAATCATAAGGATATGCCGAGCATCCGTGTTCCGAACGCATTCCGATCTCGGCAAACATTACCGGTCTGTCGTACTTCTTATGGCAGGCTTCAACTATCTTCATCTGCTTAGCCCAGCCCTTTCTCATATCACCGGCCGAAACATTTTCTCCGTCCGTAACAGCGTAGTATGCAGAGATCCCTATCACATCTACATCAGAAAGCCAGTCAAAATCAAGTTCATCTCCGTGGTTGATATTATGCATGAGTTTTCCGTGATATACGGTCCTCACCTTTTCTATCATCTTCCTGCAATGTCCGCCAACAGCATCCATTCCCGCCATCTCGCATCCGGTGCAGAGCATCTCGCATCCGCTCATCTCTGCGATCCTTGCATAATGACACATAAATGCGGTATAGGATTCAAACCACCTGTCCCAGTATGTCATATTATCAAGAGGGAAAGAAACGTGTGCTCTCCATACTCCGTCAAGAGTATTCACCATGGGTTTAAGGCATACCTTAAGCCCCATATCCTTAGCCATCCTGATGGCATATACGACATCCTCATCCGTCTGGGTCATCCCATATACGGGATGTATGTTCAAAGAATGATATGTATCCATATAATTATTTACTGTTATACATATCCAGTCGCATCCGTCGGAAGCAAGTCTCTTCATTGATTCTCTCGCTTCCGGCTTAAGATAATCACCGGGACGTGAGAAAAATCCCCAGCTGAAGCCTTTACAAAAAATCTCTTTCATAGAAATAATCCCTTTGATTAGTTTTTTATACCCTTAGCAGCCTTACATGGAAGACTTCCATTGGCATCAGGCTCTGGAGATGATAAGTTCCATATCCCCGGATAATTCTACTTTTCCGGTGCCCTCTGCGGTGATTATAAAGTGGCTTCCTTTACTGACATCAGTGTCAAATATCCTGCCGCTTCCCAAAATGACGGATGCACACAGATAGCCTGCATCCGATCCGAATGAAAACTCACCCTTTACCGAAACCTTGGAAACCGTGTAATGATCGCATGAAATAAGTCTGTCAACAGAGTTAGGAGCAGTCTTCCTTGCTCTTATTATCTGCTTATCGACCGAAGGAGCAGGGGCGGTTATGACATCCTTGCTCTGATCAAGATGAAGCTGTCTCGGCTTTCCGTTTTGAAGCCTTCCGTAATCATAGAGCCTGTAGGTGATATCGCTTGACTGCTGCGTTTCAAGGACACATACACCCGATGTGATCGCATGAACGGTTCCGGGCTCGATCTGTATCATGTCTCCGGGACGAACCTTTACCCTGCGGATAAGATCATCCCATCTTCCTTCATCGATCATGCTGACAAGTTCTTCTCTTGATGATGCATTGTGTCCGATAACAAGTTCTCCGTCTTCAGGGCAGTCAAGAACGTACCAGCATTCCGTTTTACCAAGCGAGCCGTTTTCATGCCTGCCGGCATACTCATCATCAGGATGAACCTGAATACTGAGATCATCCCTTGCATCTATGATCTTGATAAGAAGCGGGAATCTGTCTCCTCTGTCATTTCCGAACAGCTCACGGTGTTCTTCCCAAAGTCTTGATAAGGAAAAGCCGTCATACTCTCCTCCGCATACGGTGCTTTCTCCCGAGGGGTGTGCCGATATGCCCCAGCACTCTCCGATATCGTCGCCTTTTTCATCATATCCGAATTCTTCGCGCAATCTGGTTCCTCCCCAGATGGTATGAGAAAAATATGGCTTTAACATGATAAGTTTTTCCAAGTCGTTAATCCTCCGGTGCTTTTACTTACAGATTCCTTCCGGATGCTATCACGCTCACAAGATAAAACGGAAGCGCATCATCCGGATGTGTATCCGTAAGCTCTATCCTCAGAGTGTGTTCTTTGTTTTCGCCATGCTCAAGGACCGTTTCAAGAAAGAGCTTGTCTCCCCAGGTCTCCTTAAAGTCCGCATCGAGAATGACCGGCCTTGATGTATCTCCGTCAAGGATAAGCGTTGCGGAAGGAGCAGGCTTTTGTATGGTCTTACGGTACTGGACGCCTATTCCGGATCCGTGAACCTTAAATGTTATATATGATCCCTTTTCGGTGGCAGTCCAGCCTTTTCTGAATATGTCGGTTATCACTTCCTGAGGAAGCGGATCACGTTCGAAGCCTTTGCAGTCCGTAAGGATGCCGGAACAATTGTCGTTACGGTATCTTACCGAATCCTCATATGCATTGAGTGTTTCGGGCTCCGGAATCTCCTTTTCGGGAGGCTCTTCCTCATTCATGTGCTCCCTGATATCTTCAAGTACCGAAATGATTATGGAAGCCACAAGAGAATGGCCCACATCGTTCGGATGCAGATCATCCGGTGTGATGACACGGTTTTCAAGCCTTCCGCTCTCCAGCTCGGGATATATGACATCCCTCATGGATACTGCGGGAATATCATATCTTCTCGCAAGTTTCGAATGCTGAAGCTGGGCATTTCCGCCATCGTCATATTTTACATTGTGTATGAGCATGAGTGCTCTTGACGGATCTGATGATATTATCTTCCTCACCAGACCTTCGTATGTTTCGTGGTAATGCTCATCAGATGCATCATTTACCGAAAACTCCACAAAGCACATATCGGGATCATATACCAAAAGATCCGAATCGGCCCTTGCACATCCCAGCTGCGAATCTGTAGCTCCGATGCCGGCATTGATATATTTTACGTCTGCCTTCGGAAAAGTCTCCGCAAACCATTCATATACCTTATGCGCGTAACATTTGTCCGGATGAGAAGCAACGCTGCCCTGGGTAATGGATCCGCCGAGAAATCCCACAGTGATCTTCTCACCCATGGCTGCTCTTTTCATCACATTCTTTATTCTTGTCCTGTTGCCTGTGTTGGAAACCGCACGGCTCATATCAACCTGCGGCAATTTCTCATTAATCATATTTTTCTCCCGAAAAGAGCTTCGTTCTTCTCAATGAGTTCTATTCTCTGTCTTACGCATGAAGCGCTGTGGCCCGGATCCTGAGGAGTGCCGAATACATAATCGATAAGTCTGTCAAGGGATGTTCCGGCAACATGAAGTCTTGTATCAGAAGATGCATAATAGATAAAGACATCGCCCATTTCATTTACAACTGCGCCGTTTGTAAATACTACATTGCTGACATCTCCGGTTCTCTCATAGCCCCTTGGTCCGATAAGAAGTCCGGAAGGCTCTGCGATAACTCTGGCAGGATCATCAAGAGCGGTGGCAAATGCATAGATGACATATCTGAGACCGGCTGCGGTATTTCTAACTCCGTGTGCGATATGTATCCAGCCTTTTTCAGTCTTGATGGGAACAGCGCCTGCACCGTTCTTAACCTCAGTGATCGTATGATACTTTCTGAGTGATGTAAGTCTTTCCTCATCTATTACCGCATGCTCGATATCATCACAGAGTCCGAAGCCAATCCCGCCGCCGGATCCCGTATTTATGAAATCATCCATGGGTCTTGTATAGAATGCGTATTTTCCGTCAACAAATTCCGGAAGAAGGCAGCAGTTTCTCTGCTGGGGACTGTTAAGAGTCTTGAGATTATCAAGTCTTTCCCAGTGTTCAAGGTCCTTGGTCCTGACTATACCTGCAGCTGCAACGGCAGCGGACAGATCATTTGAAGATGTGTCCTTGCTTTCGGAGCAATATACTCCGTAAATATATCCGTCCTCGTGAAGGGTAAGCCTCATATCATATGCATTCACCTCGTCCGGATACTTGGAGTCGTCGATAAGTATGGGCTTTCCTTTGAATCTGAAGCCATCAACGGGACTGTCACTTTCAGCTATCGCAAAAAATGATTTTCTGTCATCTCCCTCTATTCTGGGGCAAAGGATATATTTTCCGTTAATGTACAGTGCTCCCGAATTAAGAACCGCATTGATTCCAAGTCTCTTTTCAAAAAAGGGATTGGTCTCCTCGTCAAGATCGTATTGCCATTCTATGGGAACGCTCTCTCTGGTAAGCACAGGATTGACATATCTGTCATAAATCCCGTTATACATATCATCATTAATATGGTTTTTCCTTGCCAGATATACTTCCTGCTTGGCCTTGAGTTCAAAATATTTCTGATGGATCATATCCTCTCCTTATCCCGTGCATCCGTGCCGGCACGTACAGATATTGTCACATGATGTCAAAGTTTTCCTGTTGCGTTTGCTCTTATAAGTTCCATACACATTCTTCCGTTGTGATAAGGGCACTTCCACTCTTCGGCCATTGCCTCCGACGGATCGGGATTTCCGTCCTTATCCACGCGGTAGAACCACTCGCTCCCTTTTCTCTTATCAAATACATATTCCTTGATAAAATCGAGCTGATGAATAGCCGCATCAAGATAATCGGTATGGCTCTGATCCCTGAGGAAACCGTTCAAAAATCCAAGGACCGTCTCAGCCTGCACCCACCAGTCTCTGCGTTCATTAACAACACCGTTCTCGCACTCTGCGGGAAGGCTTCTTCCGTCAAAGGCCACTTTATAGATCTGGCTCGTAAGGTCTGCATTGATGGCATGTATCCTTGCTTTGAGCGCATCATCGCACGCAGCGTCCACTCCCTTGTCCACAAGCCATGCGGTTTCTATATCATGGCCATAGGAGTGAAGATCTATTATTGAATTATAATCATTATCGAAAAACACATTCTGCCTGTGAAGCTCCGGAGAATAGATCTTATCCGCAAATACTTCGCTTATATATGAGATAAGGTTCCTGACACGCTCATCGCGGGAGACTTTGTATAATCCGGAATATGCCTCGAATACATGCAGGAGCGTGTTCATTGTTCTGTCGGCAATGACTCCGTTCTCCGAAAGCTTATCGTTTTCTGCGGGAGTAAAGTCTGCATTCTGTGCTTCCAGATATCCGATGTCATCCCTGCATTTGTTTTCAACAACATCAAGAAGCTCCTTTGCAAGCTCAAGTGCTTCCACGTCACCCGAAGCGTCGTAATAAGCCGAAAGAGCATATATTGCAAATGCCTGATTGTAGGTGTGCTTGGTAGTATCGGAAGGCATGCCCTGATAATCCACGGACCAGAAAACTCCGCCGTTAACCGGGTCGATACACCTGTCCTTCATAAATGAATAACCGTGACGGGCAAGTAAGAGCACATCTTCCGGCTCTGCTCCGTATTCCTTGAATTTTTCCTCGGAAAGGAGTCCCTCCTTATACAGAAGGTAAATATTTGAAAAAAACCATGTTATACGGCTGTTCAGTATGCAGCCCTTATCGGCCTTCTTATCCGTCACAAGGTCAAAAGAAACATTTCCGTAAAATCCACCGAACTCATCATCTCTGAGCGCTTTCCAGAAAGGGAAGAGCTTTCCGAGAAGATGATCCACAGCCCATTCCGACATATGTCTTAACTGTTCCATTTTACTTCCAATCTCCGCAAATCAGGGTAATATCGTGCCGGAGAGACTATCCCCGGCACGACCGGGTTACAATTATCTGATACCAAGCTCGGTGTCGGTATCGGTCACATGGCTGTGCGCCTTGATATAATCCACGATAAGATCAACCTTGGTAAATGCCAGTGATACATAGCTGTCAGCGCATCCGTAATAAAGAGCGATCCTTCCTGTAGCGGGATCATGAACAGTTGCGCAGGGGAAGCATACATTGGGCACAAAGCCTCTCTCCTCGTACCACTCTTCGGGTGTAAGGAGGAAATTCTCACATCTGTAGAGAACCTTTGAAGGCTCGTTGATATCGAGGATAGCACCGCCGATGGAATATACATATCCGTTGCAGGTGCCGGAAACTCCGTGATAGAACATAAGCCATCCTTCTGTAGTCTCGATGGGTGCGGCACCGCCGCCGATCTTAAGGCTCTCCCACCATTCATAGCTTCTGCCCATAACGTGGCGGTGCTTGCCCCAATATGTCATATCCGGGCTCTGTGAAAGGAAGATATCACCAAAGGGAGTATGTCCGGAATCCGAAGGTCTTGAAAGGAGCACGTAATTGCCGTTTATCTTTCTGGGGAAGAGAACAGCATTTCTGTTGAAGGGAATGAAGGGATTCTCGATCCTTGTGAAGGTCTTAAAGTCGGTGGTCTTTGCTATTCCGATCGAAGCTCCGAAGAAATCCTGGCACCATATAGCATAATAAGTATCCTCGACCTTAACGAGTCTGGGATCATATGCATATACAGGCATGAACTCATCACCCTTCTCATCAACGAACCTGATCTTGTCATGCTCGAAATCCCAATGAATACCGTCCTTGCTTCTTCCGAAATAGATAAAGGATACGCCGTTTCTCTGCTCTCCTCTGAAAACTCCGACGAAAGCTCCTTCGTATGCGACTACCGCACTGTTGAAGATCCTGGCAACTCCTTCAATGGGATTGCGGTTGATTATGGGGTTTTCCGAATATCTCCAGATGGGAGCATCCTGGAATGAATCAGGGCCGTCCTGCCAGGGCATGTTGGGTACATCTGGTGCATTAAGAATCTTGATCTCGCTCATTTTCTTCTCCTTTTGTTGATTGCTTTGGTTAATTTTTAACTCATTTCTTGTTAATTTTTATTCTATCCTTTGAGGTGAGTATATATCTAACAGCTCTTTATAGCAAAGGATTTTTCTTGTTTTTTCACTTTTCGGCGTTTGAGATGCATTTAACTAAATTTAACTATGCAGATTTCTCAATCGGTATTCTTCCGTATTCCGCGGCAGCTCATTTTATCTTCCTGACGCTGTTCTTTTTTACCAGAGCACCGCTTACTATATGAACGCCTTTCTTGTGAACCTCTCCCCAGGCTCCCTGAAGAGCAAGTTCAACCGCCTGTCTCGACATTTCCTCAAGATCAACCCCGTAGGTGGTTATTTCCGTGTCGCATATTCCCGGATATGTATAATTGTCATAACCTGCAACGGATATATCCCTCGGAACCCTGTAGCCGTTTCTTTCAAGCTTTTTGATCAGATGACCGGCCGTAAGGTCACAGTTGCAGAAAAAAGCTGTGGGCATTTCCTTCGGAAGGATCAGTTTCTTCTCGGTATCGATATATCCGCTCTTCATGTCACGGTCATCGATGATCCATTCCTTTTTGATCTTTCCTCCGTGCTCGAGGACCGACTTCTGATATCCGAGGTATCTGTCCGTGATGGAACCCGTTGACAGTACGGTACCGACATAGGCTATCTTTTCATGACCCATATCATACAGATAATTGGTCATCGCATACGCTCCGTAGAAACTGTCGGAGATGACACAGTCATGAGTCTCATCGGAATCCGCAAAATCAAGATAAACAAAAGGTTTATCAAATCTCTTCCGCATCTCTTCGAGATATGTTGCAGACAGGTTGCCGGTCACGATGTAGGCATCCACCTTTCCTTCTTCGAGAAGTCTGGGCATTTCGAGATTCTTTTCCATTTCCGGAGAGAGCACCTCAAGCATTGCAAAGCTTCCCATCATTGAGGAGATCTTGTTCATGTATTGATACATCTGCCAGTAAAAACTGGAAAATCTGGCCATGTATCCGTCGCGGGCTATTATTCCCACATGGCAGCTCGGATGTCTCGCAGCATAGGTATGAGGCTCATATCCAAGCTCTTTTGCAACCTTCTTGATCTCCTCAAGCTTCTGTCTGCTGACTCCCCCTTTGCCCGACAGGGCTTTTGAAACCGATACGATCGATACTCCGGTTTTCTCCGCAATATCCGCAAGTCTTACTTTTTCAGCCATAGCTTCTCCTCAACTCGGTGATCCTTTTTCATCAAAACAAACTATATAAAAATGCCTGAAAGGGATATCCCCCTTTACAGGCATTTTAATACAGTTTAGATTAAATTTTAACTTGGAATACTTGCTAAATATTTAGTTAAACATTTAGCCACTATGAACTAAAAAGGTTTTATTCCGGGAGAAACTCCATTACTCCGTTTTCGTCAAAGCCGTCATCGGAGCCCGGTCCGTCATCGGGAAGCGAATTCTTTATGGCATCAAGCACCCTGAGATATTCCGAATACATGGGATCGTGAGCATTTCGCACCTCCTCCGTGTTTTCGTTCTTTGCATTCATCTCGAGATCATATGCCATCCTGTAGAGCTTCATCGCTCCTATGGTTGCAGAGGTACTCTTAAGAGAGTGGATCACTATTCCATAGTTTTTCATATCACCGCTCTTAAGATAGTCGGTAAGCTTGGTCTTTTTTTCTTCCGAGCTTCTGAGATACTCCCTCAGCATGGTCCTGTAAAAGCTCTCATCCCCATCACAGTTGGCAAGGCCCTGATCCGAATCCACACCTATATTTTTCAGCATCTCACGCACATTGTCATCATGAACGGGAACATCATTTGGTTCTTCATCGATATACTTGACGATCTCCACCTTCTCCGCAGGCAGATACTTGCGAAGCATGGCCTCCAGATAAGTACTGTCTATAGGCTTTGTCAGATAATCATTGAAGCCCATGGACAGATAGCGCTCCCTTGCGCCTACGACCGCATCCGCCGTAAGACAGATGACAGGCGTGCCAGCATTAGGTCCGTCTTTGACCTCCTTGATCTTCTGGAGAGCCTCCGTTCCGTCCATTTCAGGCATGCGCTGGTCCATCAATATGACGTCATACGGCGTTTCCAAAGCAAGCTTCACGGCTTCTTTTCCGCCGCCTGCCGTATCTATGGCAAGACCGGTATCCTTGAGAAATTCAGTGGCTACGATAAGGTTCATCCTTGTATCGTCAACGATCAGTACTCTGGCCAAAGGAGCCCTGAAGCTCTCATGATAGCTCTTTCCGGTCCCGATGCTCTTTTCGAATTTCTCCTTAAAGTTGCCGATAGGTTCTTCCGACATGACAACCTGCGGAATGATAAGGGTAAAGGTGGATCCCTTTCCGTACTCACTCTCAACCTTCACTTCGCCGTCCATCATTTCAAGCAGTCTCTTTGTAATGGCAAGTCCCAGTCCGGTCCCTTCCTTTGTGCTGTTTTGTTCAAGATTGACTCTTTCGAATTTGCCAAAAAGCTTTCCGATGTCTTCGCTGCTTATCCCTATTCCGGTATCCGATACCGATATCACGAGCTCCTTAACAGGCTTTCCGTCCTCCTCGCGCCCGGTATCTAGCCCGGCCACCTTAAGGGTAACGCTTCCGGAATCGGTATATTTAACCGCATTGTTCAGGACATTGGTGATGACCTGACGCACACGCACGACGTCGCCGTAAAGATTATCCGGAAGAGCCTCGTCAACCTCCGTCACAAATGACAGCTTCTTTTCCTTAGCCTTAAAATAGATCATATTGCTGACATCATTGATCACGGAGCTGAGCTGGTACGCGCCCTTTACGATATCCATTTTCCCTTCTTCAATCTTGGTAAAGTCCAGGATATCATTGATTATGGCAAGAAGATTGCTGCCGGCGCTGTCAACATTTCCGGAATAATTCCTGATCCTCTTAAAAGACTCCCTGAAGCCCCTTGCATCGGAGTCCGAAAGCCTGTCCGCCCTGGAGGTCTCCCTTAATATCATTTCGTTCATTCCCAGAACGGCATTTATGGGAGTCCTGATCTCATGGCTGGTATTTGCAAGGAAGTCCGTCTTGGCCTCGCTCGCTCTCCTTGCTTCTTCAAGCGCATCATCCTGCTTGATCTTCGCTTTATCGATCTCATACTGTGCTATCGCGCACATTATCACCTCGACCAGATACATCATGGGAAGGCGTGAATAGTACATTTCAGGGAACTGATATCCGAGCTCGCGGAGCGGTGTATTCATATAGATTGCCATTCCGGCAAAAAGAACGAAGCAGAAATAACATCCGTAGAAAAGATTAAAAAAGAACATGCAGACAGGCGCGGCGCAGAAAAAGAGGAAGATACTCGTTCCTCCGGTACCGCCCGTATAGAGGAAAAACGCAAAGGTGAACCAGTAGACAAAGCACTGGATATTGATGGCTATATGCATCAGAACGGTTCTTTTCTTTTTTCCGAACCTGCATACGCATAACAGGGAAAGAGCTATGCCTGTCATCACCGCGCAGAACGCAGCATACATGGCAACCACGTTCTTGCCGTGTACGAGATTATCTATACACAGATATACGCAAAACGGAGTCAGGAACGCATAGATGATAATAGTCCTTGTAAGATTCACGAGCAGATATCGTTCATCTATGTGAAACCTCTTTTTCTTCATCGTTCTCTCCCTCATAAAAAAACGGAACGAAAGATATCACCTGTACATCAGCGAATAATCATAGTTCAGATAAAAGTCCGAGACCTCATCAAAATATTGTTCATATGTATCCGGATAAAGCTCATGCTCTCCGCGGGCCATCCATTCAAGTATCCGGTCCGACACCTCGCCGCTAAAGTGCTGAAGATCCGAGAAATTATCAAGATCGGTGATCAGCTCCGTATCGTCATAGAAGCAGAATACATGCGCGTTGTCATATTCAAGGACCTCTCCCGCCATGATCTTCATGGTTTCAATATATGCGAAATAATCTCCTGCCGCAACATGGTTTCCGCCCCAGTCGGCAATGCAGTAGGGCGGGATGAAATAGTAAAACTCAACGTCCGGATGATCCGCGATATTTGCGGTGAGGTTACATCTTATGTTTTCAATGAGCATGGAGCGCTCTTCTTCCGTAAGCCCTCTCTGCTTTTCAGCAGGCTTTATGTTGTCGATATATTTAAGGACATACGCCGCGCCGAGAGGCCTGTCCTCCGCAAATCTCATATATGTATCAAAATTATCGGAAGGTATATTTCTTACAGTCCTGGATATCTCCGCATTCACGTAATCAAAAAGCACGTCCGCATTGTATACATATGCATCATCGTTAAAGATATTGTCATCATACAGGAAAGCAGGATCCGCCGCTTCGGCATTCCTGAAATCCTTATCACTCATTGCGAAAAATGTATCCATGCTCCTGATGACAAGCTTTATATCCGGATTGTATTCAAGTGCTCTTCTTTCGGCATCGGAGATTTCCCTGTAATAGCCGCCAGCATAGGTAACCTTTACGCTTGTTACTCCAAACAATTCATCCGCATAGGATGTCCTGAAATTCTCCGATACCGAAGTTCCGGTTATCAGGGCATCATACTCAAAATTCCTTGTAATGCCGTCATTTTGATATCTTTCATTATCTAGGATGTACGAAAAGCCGGGGATAGGTCCGTGATAATGGAAAAACGGATCAACGTATACAACAAGCGCCGCAACAAGGGCCATCAGCAGACCCGTGATGACCAGCTCCTGTATGAGAAATTTTTTCCAAATCTTCTTATTTTCCATAAATCATCAAAATTTAAAATATATGAAATCGCTGACGGCGTTGGCATAAAGGAACGACCAGACAAAAAGTATTCCCGTAACAAACGCGGTCTTCAGATCGGGCCTGTATTTCTTCTCATAGATATTTTTCGTAAACTGGATCGCCAAAAAGGTCATTACGTAAAACAATGGGATCATAATATTCAAATGATACCTGACAAACGGAACTGTCCCCATATCAAAGGAATCATAAAATGCCGCAGCAGGCATGATATTGTCCGGGTTGAACATCTCCCTGAGGAAGGTTCCGGCCTGCGCTATATCAGCTGATGCAAACAGCACCCACCCGATATTTACAAGCGCAAAGGTAACAAGCACCCTTATAACCTTCGGGATCTTCTTCGTCACATTTCCGGCAAGCCTTTCCATGACCATGACCGCTCCGTGAAGAGTTCCCCACAGGATAAAGGTCCAGTTTGCACCGTGCCAGAATCCGCTTATGATGAATATGGCCATCATGTTGATATATGTACGCAGCTTTCCCCTGCGGTTTCCTCCAAGCGGAAAATAAATGTATTTACGGAGAAACGAGGTCAGGGATATATGCCATCTTTTCCAAAAATCCCCGATGGAATCAGCTTTGTAGGGAGAATTGAAATTCATGGGGATATCTATATTGAACATTTTGGCAACGCCTGCTGCCATATCGCAATAGCCGGAAAAATCAAGATAGATCTGGAATGTATATGCCAGAGAGCAAAGCCAGCCCTCCATAAGGCTCATACTGCTTCCAATGACAAAGCCGTATGCGGATGCTCCCGCATAGCGCGAAGCCAGAAGGAGCTTTTTAGACATCCCCACCGTAAACCATACAAAGCCGGTCGCAATGTTTTCCGGATCCGGAATAAATCTCTTCTTATCATTTATCTGGGGGATAAATTCATCATGCCTTGTGATGGGGCCGAGTATCATACGCGGAAAAAACCACACATACGCAAGATAATCGATAATACCGACATTTTCCGTCTCACCTCTGTAGGAATCCACGCACCAGGTTATCATTTGAAATGTGTAATAGCTTATTGCAACAGGCTGAATGATATCGATCGCCGTAAAAGTACCGCCGGTTATATGCGCGATGTTTTCGCGGAAGAAATTAAGATACTTAAACGCAAGAAGCGGACACAGATTGGTCACAAGCCCTACTCCGAGAAGAATGGCGTTTTTATTTTTTCTGAGAACATATGACCACAGCAGATTGAACAGAGTCGAGGCCAGAAGTATCAAAAAAGACGGGGCTCCGTACATGAAAAAAAAGAGCATCGAAGAAAGGATAAGGACAGCCTTTGATAAGTCATCCTTTCCTTTGCGGCCCGCCGCAAAATACAGTACCAGAACACACGGCAGAAATATAAAAAATTTTATCGAAAAAAAACTCATCGCTTTATTATATCATCCGGAGGCGAAAACCTATACTAAAGACATAAGAACCGTAATTGAAATGAATGAAAATACAGTGGTTACGATTATCCCTTTGGAAAGAACGTCGGTGCGCTCTCCGGTTTTTTCAGCCTGTATCATCGGAAGATTTCCGGCGGGAACGGCGCACATAAGGCAAAACGTCCTGACCATCACCTCAGGCGCCCCAATGCGATCCAGCACAAGAAAAACAATAACGGGAACGGCTACGAATCTGATCAGGATAAAGATCCACATATGAAGATCCTTTACAGCCTGAAATAACCTGCTGCGTCCTACAACTGCCCCGAGAAGAATCATTGACAAAAAGACAGTAGGTGATCCTATGTAGTCTGCTGTGGTTACAATGACCTGCGGAAACTTAAGATCGAACCAAAAGACAACCAAAGCCAGGATAGACATCAGCACCCCAGGACTGAAAGCCTTCTTCAGATTCATTTTTTCCTTTCCGGATGAAAGAGCGATCACGCCCTGTGTATAGAACAAAAGATTATAAAAAACATTGCATATTATAACGTAGAGCATTGCATTTTCGGGAAGGATGGCTCTTGCTACGGGGATTCCCAAAAAGCCAACGTTCCCGTATATCGTCATGAGAGTATAGAATTTTCTGTCATCCTTGGAAACACGTGTGATAACAGGGATCAGATACGCCAGGACAATGAGAAGAAAATAAACCGCCGCGCTCACCCCGACTCCCGTAAGAAACTCCTCATGGGTGACGGTAATGTCCCCCGTAAGGATTGCTGAAACAATAAGCGCCGGATTACAGATATCAACAACTATACGGGATATCACCGGAGTTGCCTTCTCATTCAGCACATTTCTTTTTTGAAGCCATATACCGATACCCACAAGTATCGCGATAACAGACATCTGTTTTAATACAACAAAAGAATCCACGACCGTCTCCTTCAGCATGCCGCAGATCCCGTTTTTTTCCTGTTTTCCAATGCAGGACAACTTTCCGCAGCATCTTATCGATTATATCCTCATGCCCGAAAAAGCGTCAATCCCATGGTTAAATGGTTAATTATCTTACAATTTGCCAATTTATAAAAAAAAGTAACTTAATAATACCAAATTTGATATAATTACCTTTGTATAGTCTGCTTTTTTTGTTCAATTTGATGAGGCGAATATGGCAAAGAAAAAAATAGCAGTCTTCTCAACTGCGTGGGCCTCCGACATTCTTGCCCAGTTAATGAGAGGAATGCACGAGGAATTATCTTCAGACAATACAGATCTTTATCTGTTCATGTGTTATGCGAATCCCAGTGAAACAGACGGAAGCAGGATCGGTGAGCTTAATATCATGAACCTTCCGGACTTGTCAGTCTTTGACGGAGCAGTTGTTGTATCCAATCTTATGGATTATAAGGAAGAAAGAGACTCCATCTTTGAAAGATGCAGGAAGGCCGGAATCCCCGTCGTCAGTCACGGTCTTGTCGTCGACGGCGCCTGCAGTGTTATTACCGAGAACAAAACCGGAATGAGGGATCTTACATCCCACCTCATTGATAAGCATAATGTCAAGAAGATAAAATATATAGCAGGATCTCCGGATAATGAAGATTCCAACGAAAGGCTTTCTGCGATCAGAGAGGTTGCACTCGAAAAAGGCCTCGACTTTACAGACGATAATGTCGCATATACCAACTGGGATCTTACCAACTGCGAGATAATCGTCAAAGAAGCATTCCAAAAAGGGGAAATGCCGGACGCATTTCTGTGTGCCAACGACGAGCTTGCAATGACAGCGGTGGTCGTTATCACCGAAAAATTAAAGCTCAGGGTTCCGGAGGATGTGATCGTCACCGGATTCGACTGCCTGCCTGAAGCACAGATCTTCTATCCGTCCGTTGCATCCGTCGATCAGGAGCTTAATATGCACGGAAAAAAATGTGCAAGGCTCATAATGGACATGATCGAAGGGCACACCACCGAGCCGCTCATAAAGATTCCCTGTTCATTCAGGGAAAGTGAAAGCTGCGGATGCACCTGCCCGGAAGAATCGGCCTGCAGAAGACTCAAAGCCGGAACCACGGCTTTCAAGAATGCTCAGCTTTCAAATGCCGCCACATGGCATACGCTTTATCTGGAGCGCGTGATAATGAGGTGTGATTCATATAACGATATCAAGACCTCGATCACAAAAACCCTTTCAGGTTCTCATGTCTTCGAAGGCCCGGACTTCCATATCCTCTTTGACCCCTCATGTTACAGATCCGAGATAGTGACCGAAGTAGGCAGTGAGGACCTCGGTTACAGCGAGAAGATGGATGTCATTTTTTCAATGAGAAATGACAGCATTCAGAATATCCGTTCAATCAGGACAACCACACTTGTTCCGGGAATAAGCGAGGATGATCCCACGCACCTTTATATTTTCCTCCCTGTTCACGAAAGAGGCATCAAGATCGGATATATAGTATTTGTGGACTGCTTTGATAAGATCGAATCAAAAGCGATCCGTGAGTACATGGAGAAATTCAATTCCTCCCTCGAAAAAGCCAGAAAGGCAATGTACCTCAAGGCTATCAACGACTCCGTAAGAGAACTTTCACATATTGATGCCCTTACCCACGTCAAGAACAGAACGGCTTACGAACTGAGACTCGAGGAATTCCGCAATAAAGCAGGCAGAAGAAGCAAGCTTGAGTTCGGCATCGTTCTTTTTGACCTTAATAATCTGAAAAAAGTAAATGATGAACTCGGTCACTATGCCGGTGATGAATATATCAAGAATTCCTGTAAGCTTATCTGTTCGATCTTTAAGAACAGCCCGGTATTCAGGATCGGCGGTGACGAATTCGTTGCAATACTTGAAGGTAAAGCATATCTTCAAAGAGAAGAGCTTCTCAGGGAATTCAAGCACGAAATGAATTCGCTGCTTGGAAGCGACAGACCACCGGAAGAAAAGGTCTCCATCGCATACGGCATGTCCGTGTATGAGGGAGCCCAGGACAGCGTCGATGAGGTGGTCAAGCGCGCAGATGTCAAGATGTACAACACCAAAAAGAAAATGAAAGCCGAAAGAAAATAGGCTGCAGAATATACAAGACTGATCCCGGACAGGAAGCCCTAAGGCATGACCTGTCCGGGATTTTCTATTGTGGTAATGGTCCCATCGGGGGATATGACCGTCTGAACTCCGTCCGGAGTTGTAAGGGACTGTGTTCCGTCGGGATACAGGATCGTCTGCGTACCGTCCGGAGAAAGCACGGTAATAGTCCCATCCTCACCGATACTTATTATATTTCCGGAAGGATCCACTGGAACGATGCTGCCCAGCCCGTCCAGATATGAGGAATATCTGGAAAGTGATGATGAAACCGCAGTATAACCAAGCTCCTCGGTAAGCGTTCTCTGATTGGTATAAAGGCTGGTGCCCAGTCCGAGTCTTCCCCCGGGTATTTCAACTCCGAGCGCGGTCAGAGTCGTAGGAAACATATCAAGAGTGGAATATGACCTGTATGCATCCCTTACAGGCTTTACCGGTGCGTTCATGATGCATGTATATACTCTCCTTACATAGCTCGGGTCGATATTCCTGCAATACGAAGCATCCATGGTGGGATGGTCACCGACTATGACCACCGTCGTATTTTCATAAAAATCCTGTTCCTTCAGCCACTCTATAAAACCGGTCACCTGTCTGTCGGAGCATGCATACACATTGGAATAACTGTTTTCGAATTCGTCACCACACAGCTCGCAGGTATAGCCCCCCGTCATGTGCGTATCCACTGTCAGCATGGTAAGGTTAAAAGGCTCATCGCCCTCCGCAAGTTCAAGCACAGTCTCCTTAGCAAATTCAAAGAGCTTTTGGTCTTCATATCCCCACCACACGTAATATCCTCCGGGGATATGCCTTGTCTGTTTCGCCCAGATAAGATCCCTGAACTCATAACCTCCGTGGTTTTCAAGATACAGCTTTCTTCCCCCGAAAACCGCATTGGAGCCGATCAGGAAAACCTGCCTGTATCCTTCATCCTCAAGGATATCACCGAGTGCGGTGATGGTCGGGTAAAACGCTTCCTGAGTATCCATGTCGTTACGGCCTATGCTGCCTGTCTGAAGCGGAAGACCCGATGTCTGGGAAAAGATCGCACCCATGGTCCATGTGCCTCCGTTATACGCATATCCGCCATCAAGAAGCGAACCCTCACCGTAGGAGCCGGAGAAATTCTCATTATCCTGGCTGAGGGCAGTAAGTCGCGGGATCACGCACTCGTCAAATGCGCCCCCGACAGAAGTATCCGCAAAGGTAACCTCCATTGACTCAAGAAAAATATATATAAGATTTCTCTTTCTCTCAGGAAAGGTAAGTGTTACCGAAGCAGGATCCACATAATAGCTTTCAACAAAATCCCTGGAAGGCCCCTTCTCCCACGGAGTCATCTCGGCGGCAAGCGATGCCTGAAATTCATCCCAGGGACCGGGCTCTTTAAGCTCAGGGGTTTCACTTACATTTTGGACGGGAACGACGATCTCCTCAATAACCGGCGGAACATATGCTTCTTCACGTGATGCGCGGAATCCCGCAAAACCGAAATAGGAATCGACGCCGAGCCATTTTATTCCGAATATGACCACGGACCATGAAATCACCGTCACGGCGGCGAGAGTGAACTTCCACATGAATATGTGGCGGGCATAGATGCTTTTTTTACGGATAAAAAAGAATAGAAAAACAAGACCTCCCGTGACCAAAAGCGCCGGGAGAAGTGCACCGAAAATGAATTTTATGACCATATCCGATCCGGTTCCTTCAAGCATCGTCACCTGAAACAGGAAATCATTGATAGTCAGATTCCTTCCCCAGATCATGTACATCCATATAATTCCAAAAGACAGCAGTATGAGCAGAAAGATAAGCAGAACACTTAACCAGAATGCTATTTTTCTCAGGATCTCACGTTTCATTTACCCTTTTAAAGAAATCAAGCATGCCGTTATTGGCTTCAAGGCTCTCCTTCCACTCCCAATGACTGACATTAAAAACATGAAGAAGGTGGATCCCCTCTTCCCTTGACCAGTAGATCTTCTCGTATCTGCAGCCCTTTTGCTCAAGTGTATCAATAAGATATCCCGTATGCTCTTTCAGGCTGTCCATCTCCGAATCGATGATATAAACCGGCGGAAATTCCGGTCCGGGGATAGTATCAGATGCTGACATATGCCCGTTCCACGGAGCAGCAGTCCCCTGCTTTCCGAGCATCATGTCAAGATATGCCCGTGCCGTTCCTCTTCCCGTATCCGTAGCCTCACCATCTGCTATGAACAGTTTGGAAGTCTCGGTCACGGGACTGCTGACGGATACAGCGGTGATCCTGTAGGGAAGAGCCTTGACGCCATAGATCCGAAGCAGTTCCTCACTCATGCTCACACTTGTTGCAAGCAACGACAGGTGTCCTCCTGCCGAATCCCCGCATACGAGCACCTTATTAAGATCAAAGCCTCTTTCGCTTCCGTATCTTCCAAGCCAGTGCATGGCTGAAAAAATATCATATATCTCTTCCTGAAGATTGGCTCTCTGAAGAAGACGGTAGTTCATTCCCATAACGGCAAAGCCCTGTGACGCAAGATAACCCAGATATCTCTCGGAGATATCCACACTTCCGTACATCCAGCCTCCGCCATGTATATAGATCACAGTAGGAAGCTTGCCCCTTGAAGGATCAAAATCTTCCGGGTAATAAAGATTCAAAAGATGAGCATCATCGTAATCGCCGAGATAAGCGATATGCTTCTCCGCCCTGAATCCCTTCGGATCAACCCCGTTATGATAATCCTCTGCATTGCCTTTGTCTATCGCATCCCAATAATCTATAAGGAATTGCCTGTAATCCATAAAAACTCCCTTTTTGTACCCCAAACCGTTTGCAATCGTATTAAGATCATTTGTCATATACTGACCATCAAGGGATATTTTAGAACAAAATCCGCTCTTTTTCCACCTGCGAGGCGCCTGAGACTTTGAAAAAATATTAAATTATTGTAAAATATTTAGTGGTATTCATATATGAAAGTTTTTTGAAGGAGATATTATGAGTAAAAAAATGACGTTTCGTAAAAAAAGCCTGGCCGTCATTTTATGCCTTATGATGGCAGCTGCTACCCTCTCGGGCTGCAGCCTTGAGCCTCCCGCTCAGGGAAACGAAACCGAGGAGGATGAAAATTCCCTCGAGGTTCCCGAGGTAAAGGGCAGCGAAGATGAGGTAGGCGTATTTACTTTGCTCGTTCCGAAGGGAATGGATGCAGAGACCACCATCTCCGATTCAGAGATCATGCTCGTTGACGATGACATGAATGCGATCATCCTTCAGGTTGCCGAGAAGGACGACGCAAAAGAATATGTCAAATCCATGATGGAGGATGACGACAATTTCGAAGAGGTAGAATTTACACTTGACGGCACCACATGGAAGGGATGCTTCTACAAGAAGAAATTCGTTGTATGGGCCAAGATCGACAAGAAGATCGTTGTTGCTACCGGTGACGGATTCAAGTATACGGATGATATAACCCTGGCCGTTCTTGCTTCCATCGAAGTGGATTCAGATGCGGAAAGCGTTAATCTCGGAGGGGGCATCGGAGCACACGGAGGAACCTTCACTTACGGCGAAGGACTCTATACCGTATCGTATCCGGGATCCCTTCGTGTAACAGATCCCGCTTCCGAATTCGGAGATCTTGCCGCAGTAGAAGGCAATCAGACTATATATGTAACCTCTATAGATACATGGAGCGGCATCACCGACTTAACGAATGAGATCGAAAGATATTACGAGTATGAGCTCGAAACCATTTCGATAGGTGATTTCACCGGTTATCTGTATACCTACGAAGACTTCTGGGGAGATATAACCGCAGATTTCATCATGCCCCTTGACTGGACATACAGAAACAACTGGGGTGAGATGGATGCGGTATATATCCATACTTCCGGAGCAACCAAGGAGGAAGCTCTGAGTGAAGGCTTCATGGAGGTCATAAACAGCGTATATGTCGATCCTTCAAATGTCACCGATGAAGGTCCGAATACTGTAGCACACAGCGGAAGCTCGAGCGCATCAGGAACATATGAAGGCTACTGGGAGAGAGGCTGGTATGGCTTCTGGATCGTTTACGATGCAGGCAGCGAATTCGAAGACGATATCGGATTAGCTTATGACTGCCTTGCATCATTCGATGTGGAAGGTGATGAACTGCAATTACAGCTTGTCGATTCCGACGGAGACATGGACTTCGACTGCCGGTTCGAGATAGTGGATGACGGATATGATTCCGGATGGCTGATCTCGTTAAGCGGAAGCGCTTTCGGCTTTGATATCGGCAACTACTACGATTCAGATGCCACCTCATTTTATATAGATCCCGAGGAGACCTACTTTATACTCAAGGACTACATACAGTTTGAAGCAACCTTCTATGAAGACGACGACACATGGTATACCATCAAGACATATTTACGTCCATGGGGTTCTGACTTTGATGATTTCTACAGCATAAGCGAATCCGATCTTCCGGATATGTGCGTTCTCTGGGATGCCGGATATGCCGATATGTACCCGTTCAATTATGACGACTGGTATGTACCTCAGATGAACGATCCGTTCCCCGGAATATATGCCATCGAAGGCAACTGATCAAGAGAAAGGAGTTTTGACATGGGATTGTTAGATAATCTTTTAAACAAAGCAGAGGCTTCGATAAAGAGTACTGTCTCTGCCGGAGCAAGAAGCGCCGTAAACAACGCGATGCATGGGGCTGAAAAGCTTGGCAATAATGCAATAAACAGCATTTCCGCCAAGAAAAAGACCTTTACATTCAGCAAGATCCCCGAGACACTTGATGAACTTAAAGCACTCCCGGAAGCAGATCTTAAGGATCCCTTCGGAGTCGTTGCGCTTGTTATCCTTGCAATGAATAATTACAACAAGGATCTTGATAAAACCGTTGAGATGATGAATTTCCTCAAAGGCCCCAGCCCTCTTATGGGACAGGAGCTTTCCAGAATGAAGGATCAGCTTACGGGAAAAGATTATCTTATGAGATCCTATTTTGAGGGAACAAATCCCGAGAATAATTACACTCCCGCGCAGCCTTATAAGATCACTGTATTTGATCATCCTAATTCATATGACAATGAGAAGGACGGAGGATATGTCACTCTCTGGGTGGAATCTTCCGGAGCAGATTCAGAAAGACAGGTAAGGCTTCGCAAAAAACAGAGCACCGGAGAATTTTTCCTGGTTGAAGAATATCTTACACCCGGCATCAGGATTCCCAAGGAAGCTGATCCCTGGGCATAAGAGGTATCAGGCCGGAGCAAAGTACGGATTTATAAAACAGTATCGGGAACCGATATCATTTAAAAAACATACGACAAGCAAAGGAAAACCGGCAGTCACCTGCCGGTTTTTCCTTTTATTTCAGCTTTATTTTTATACATCCTCTCATCCGCTCTCCTGGTTATGTCCAGAACAGATGTATCTTCTCCATGGATATATTCCGCAAATCCCGTAGCTATTGATATATAATCGTCAGGGAGCGGAAGATCAGCTTTATAAGGACTCATTCTGTTCCTTAGCTTTTCCATTAGAACATCCCTGTTCTCATAATCTTCACCGCTCAGGACTACGATGAATTCATCTCCACCGACCCTGTAAACAGGGCTGCGCTTGAACACATTGCAGATAAGTCTGCATGATCTGATCAGATACTCATCTCCCGCATCATGTCCCTTGGAGTCATTTATAAGTTTGAGATTATTGACATCAAACATTGCTATGGCAAACTCTACGCCCGCGCCTGAATTGATCTCGGACTGAAGAAAGGTCTCCTTGTCCTCATATGCCATACGGTTATTTACATTGGTAAGCGGATCTCTCTTCATTACCTCAAGGAGTCTTTTATTGATCAGATCAAGACTGAGAGCATGACGGAACTTATCAAATACGAGCCCCATTCTTGACTGATAAGTCTGAAGGAAATGATTATAGATTAGGGACATGCAATCCTTGAATACTATATATCCGAATGATTCATCGCCTTCATGAAGGGGCAGGAAAGTATAAAGATGATTTTCAGACATGGGATCATAGCCCGGAATAAGCCCGGAGGATGAAAACTCTTCCTCAGAATACTTTACTCCGTCCTCTGTCGAGTATATAACCTCCATACGTGATGCATATCCGTTCTTACGAAGTCTGATATTGGGGTCGTTGATTGACAGGCCAAAGTTCGGATCAAGAAGTATGTGGAACGAATCGCCCTCAAATGTATGATTCTCGGTAAGCAGTTCGTTCAGCTTTCCGGTGAATTCTTTATATGTAAGGCATGAAAGGACTGTTGAATCGATCAGGTTGAGCTTCCTGTTAAAATATGTATTCTCGGCGCGCTTTGTATGTGCTTCTCTTCCGTTGCGCCTTCTTATCTTGTCGCTGTCACGGAATTCATAACAGTTACAGCTTTCTCCCGGAACAAACTGACACGGAACTATTACCGAATCATTGTATTTTTTTCCCGCAAAAACATCCTTCCAAAGATCACCGCAGGCTTCTCCCATCTGCGTAAAGCACTGGTCCACCGACGCGATCGAAGGGTCGAAGATCTGGCTGTCATCGATGAAGTCATATCCTGCCACAAGCACATCGCCCGGAACATTTACTCCGTTTTTATTGAGAGTGATGACCGTCTCCATGGCAAGACCGTCATTTGCACAGATAAACACATCGGGAAGCTTTTTTCCGGATCTGCAGTATTCATCGATATATCCGGTTGCAGCGGCGTTCTCCCACTTTGTGTAGAACACCTCCTTTAGATCGTCAGATCTTCCATTTTCCTCAAGGTAATCTCTGACAGCTTTGAGCCTGAGCTCCGAATCCATCGAATCCGCAGTTCCCGCAAGAAATACTATATTGTGCACATCATGCTTTTCCTGAAAATGACGGCACATATCCAGAGTCGCCACATAGTTGTCAGAGCCTATGTATACGGTACCTTCGCGCCTTTGTCCCTGCATCATCACAGGAACCCCCGCATCAGAGCTCCTTGCAAGGATCTTGTCGATCTCGTCGTGAAAATCAAGACCGCTTCCAAATATGACCACTCCGTCAAAATCATGAAGGTCGGGTAAAGTGAAGATATTCAGTTCCCCGTATTTATTGGCTGAAGTATCTACATACGTGGGATAACAGGTAAAAAGAAACAGATCCGCTCCTTCGTTTTCCAGCGATCTCTGCATACCCGTCAGAAACTGCGATAATATCTCACAGCACCATCCCGTTGTAAAAACTGCGATCTTCTTTTTCATGATCAGCGATCCTCAATCAGTTAAGTCTTACCGTATCAATGGAAGATCCGGTGGAGAGAACGTATCTGTAGGCATAATCGGTGGGAACAATAAGTCTTACACCGTTCCTGAACGCATCGTCGTATTTTATCTTTCCCCTGTATGTATAGATGATGCAGTTGGATTCGTTATAGATCACAAGATCATCCTTTTCGAACATCACATCGGCGTANCTCGAAATTGATATCATATTTTCCGACAAGAGTATCGGAATTGTTGTAAACGCTGAGTTCATATTTTACGTCCGGATCATCCGATCTGAACACAAGTCCAAGATATCCGTTACCCGTAAAGACGGATCTTATCTCATCGGTTATCAGATGCTCTCCGAGGGATTCGGGCTGGTCCGCACCCTTATAGAACATATATCTCTCATCACCCACGGCATATGCCGTCGAATCATCAAGGAAGCCCACCTCAGGGACCACAAGATCCGTATAGTCATAGCTGCTGACAAGGAAGTCCGTATAGTTATCTCCGACCTCAGTCAGATTATAAAAGGCAACCGTGGATTTTACGGTACCTGCATCTACATATATGAAGCTTACACATAAA
>OCVV011359081.1_pt1 | contig 23849 bp, 33 predicted proteins | sample 1539721 | NCBI WGS metagenome assembly OCVV01 (sample SAMN02144230, study PRJEB22623) | gut metagenome | biome: sheep rumen | host: Ovis aries | place: New Zealand
CAGAATATTTGTTTACGATCATAGAGCGCGCCTATCCGAGGTTCAAGGCGAAGTACATGACTACCATCAATATGCAATTTGGACAACTCAGATTCTTGATGGTTGATTATCATCCAGACAGGGAAGCGCAGGATTATGTTGCAGGTATGGTTCGTCAAGTTCACGCGCTCGAAAAACAGGAACAGAAAATTATAGAAGAACTAAAGGAACAGAAACGCTATTATCTTGGCACAATGTTCGCAGAGGTAAAATAATGGGTAGGATTAGGGATTTTTTCATGGGCCGGTCGCCAACACCGGAAGCCCAGGTTGAAACAATAATGAGCGGAGGGGATCCGGTCCTGCGTGCAATCCTGGAGGGCAACACACTCACCAGGAGGCAGGCGATGACAATACCAGAGGTGGCTGCAGATGTCGATTTAATATCTTCGACATTTGCAATGCTTCCAGTACGGTTATATCGGAGAAAGGGAAAAGACGGGGTTGCGCAGATTGAAGAGATTAATGACGCGCGCACACGGTTGCTGAATGACGATACCGGCGATACGCTTGACGGATTTCAATTCAAGAAGGCGATGTGCGAGGACTACCTGATGGATGGTGGCGGTTATGCGTTTCTTAACAAGATCGGAAACAAGGTTAAATCAATCCATTATGTTCCGAGCGAAAGCGTGTTCATTGAACACAATGCAGATAAAATATTTAAGAAATATCGGATCCGGGTTGACGCGACTGCGTATGAGCCATTCCAATTCTTAAAGATGCTGAGATCGTCGAGAAATGGATGGAGCGGAACCGGGATTCTTGACGAAGTTTCAGACGCTCTGAACACTGCATACAAAACCATTCTTTTCCAACTTAACATGGTTGAAAAAGGCGGAAACAAAAAAGGATTCCTGACCACGGAGAACCGACTGGGAGACAAGGAAATTGAGCTTCTGCGGCGAGCGTGGGCGAATTTGTACAGCAACAACACGGATAATGTTGTTGTCCTGAATAAAGGCATGAAATTTCAGGAATCGAGTAATAATGCGGTGGAAATGCAGTTAAATTCATCGAAAATCACACTCGACAAGGAAATCGATAAGCTGTTTCACATGGACGATAACACTGAGAAGTTCGTGAAGATGGCCATCCTTCCAATCGGCACAGCATTCAAAACCGCATTAAATCGTGATTTACTGCTCGAATCGGAAAAGGGCAGCTATTTTTTTGATATCGACTATACAGAAACGCTGAAATCATCCATGAAAGAGCGCTACGAAGCTTACAAGATCGGAAAGAATGCCGGATTTATCGGAATCAACGAGATCCGGAAGCGTGAGAACCTTCCAGAGGTTGATGGACTTGATGTGATCGATCTGGGGCTCGGATCCACACTTTTCAATATGAAAACCGGCGAAACGTACGTTCCAAACACTGGAAGCGTGCATAAGGACGGAGAGCCGGGCGATAAAAATAACGATGGAAAAGAACCAGATGAACCACAGGAAGGGGTGAATGATGATGAAAATTAGTTTTTATTTGTACTCTGAAATCAATACGCCCTCACCGTGGGGCGATGGAACTGTTTCGGCGAACGATTTGAAAGAAGCCACAAAAGACTTGAAACAGGGCGATGAATTGAATATCTATGTTAATTCCCCTGGCGGATTAGTTTTCGAAGCGGTCGCAATGACGGCGCAGCTTAAAAGGCTGAGGAAGGCCGGCGTGACAGTAAACGCATATATTGACGGTCTTGCCGCTTCTGCCGCGTCATTTTTGATCATGGCGGCGCATAACGTATATGTATACAACACATCAATGATGATGATCCATAAACCAATGGGGATGTGTTTTGGCAATGCCGCTGAAATGCTGGACACTGCTGCAATGCTTGAGCAGGTTGAAAATGCGACTATGATGCCGCTTTACAATCGGTTTTCCAAGGTGGATGAATCAGAGCTCAAAGATATGATTGAAGCCGAAACATGGATGGATGCGGATCAGATTTGTGAAACATTCGATTTTTATTTGATCGATGAGGACAAGGAAGTTAGCAATGTTTCGAGCAAACTTTTTGGCATGTATAAACACACTCCGGAGCGTTTTAAGAAAACCGACAACCTCAAGAACCCACCGGTCGCGGACAGTGATGCGGATGGAAATGATCAGACTGAACCGGCTGAAACAGTCGATTTAGATAGATATAAAAGAATTTTACAGTCAATTTAAAGGAGCGCAGAGAATGAACAAGAAGAAGATTTTTGAAGCCTACAATGACGCCCGCGCTGAAATGAAGGGAATCATTGACAAGGCAGAAACAGAGAACAGAAACCTGACGGACGAGGAAAGCAAGCAGTTTGATGAGCTTGCGAAGAAGGCAACGGATTATATGAACACCTATCAGAAGATGAACGAAATGGATGATTTTAAGGACATTGATGCGCCGAAGGATGCGCCGAAGATGTCAGCAGAAGAGAAAGACATCAAGGATTTTGCCGGATATATCCGTGCGATGGTGACAAAGAGCCCGGTTGACGTTGATAGTAATATCACAAAAACCGATAACGGCGCGATTATCCCGAAGACCATTGCATCTAAGATTATCGACCGTGTTAAGGACCTGTCTCCGCTGTACCGAGATGCGACAATGTACAACGTAAGGGGTACCCTGTCAATTCCGGTGGTTGATTCCGCCAAGGACGGTATCACAATGGCTTATGCGGATGAGTTTGCAGGCCTGACAGGTAAGTCCACCACCTTCAAGTCTGTTGACCTGACCGGATATCTGGCCGGAACACTGACGCTGATTTCCAGAAGCCTGATTAATTCCAACGATATCGATCTGACAAATTTTGTGGTAAACAAAATGGCCATGGCCGTTGCGACGTTCTACGATAACGAGCTGATCAATGGAACACCTGGAAAGATCGAAGGACTGTCCAAGGCTGAGCAGGTTCTGACTTCCGGTGCGGCGACAGCTGTCACTGCGGATGAGCTGATCAAGCTGAAGAACACACTGAAGTCTGCTTACCAGGGAGGTGCGTATTTTGTAATGGCTCCGGACACGTTCACCGCAGTCCAGCAGCTCAAGGATAAAAACGAACGTTATCTGCTGAATGATAATATTGTGGACGGATTTTCCGGGAACATCCTGGGAAAGCCTGTATACACATCCGACCAGATGCCGGCAATGGCGGGCGGAAAGAATGCGATCATCTATATCAACCCAGCCGAAGCGCTTGGAGTTAAATCTGTAGAGGATTCCATCGAGGTGCTGACAGAGAAGTATGCTGATCAGCACGCTGTTGGCATCATCAATTGGGTAGAAATGGATGCGAAGATCCAGAACCAGCAGGCTGTGGCAATCCTCAGGATGAAGACGGCTTAGAGGGAGAACCGTGAAATTTAAGGCACTTGTAAGTTTTTCCGGTGTTTTAACCGCTGTAAAAGGTCAGGTTTTAGAGATTGGGGACGAATCTATAAAATCTGACCTACTCGAAGCGGGATACATCGAAAAAGTAACGGAAAGAAAGGCGGTTAAGAATGACAATAAAGGAGCTGGACGTAGCCGCCGTAAGAAACTGGCTTAGGATAGACGATGATTCAGCGAATGAAATTCCGGTGCTGATGTCTGCAGCACTGGATTTTATTTGCAAATATACAGGCAGGACGCAGGATTTTGTAAACACTGCGCCCGCACTGGTTTATCCGTATTTAGCAATTATCGGCGAGATGTATGAGCGTAGGCAGTATCAGACCGAGAAGGGAAGCGTGGTCAATGAGACTATGCGGGCGATACTTGAGAGTTACACGGTTAATAACATCCCCGGAGAAACTGATTTGGTGGGTGATGCGTAATGCTCGAAATCGGAAGGCTGAATAGGCGTGTGACCATCATGCAGAGGACCGAGCGGACAGATGAGATGGGACAGATCGTTAACACTGGTTTTGCAGATCTTAAAACAGTGTGGGCGACGATTGCACCGCTGAGGGGACGGGAACTGTGGGAAGCACAGAAAGTAAAACCCGTGATGTATTACCGGATCACAATCCGGTATCTCGAGGGATTATCTCCGGATATGCGTGTCAGAATGCCGGACGGGAAGATAATGGACATCACTGCAATCGTAGACAAGGACTATAGACACGAGTATCAGGAAATCATGTGCACCGAGCACGTTGGGAAAGAGGGGTGATCCGGTTGGCGGATGTTGAAATTAAATTCATCGGGCTGGAAAAACTCACCAATGAACTTAAAGAAGCGTATAAGATCTATCCGGATATCACCCTAATGACAATGAGGAAATGCGGAACGAAGCTCGGGAGGATCGCAAGAGAGCAAACCGATGCGGTTGGGGTTAAAGTGGTAACCGGTAACCTGAAAAAAGGTTACAGGTTTTCTATTCCAGAGTATGGCGTGGGGTCAATGGGATTTGATATTCAAGGTGAGTTCCACGCGGAAACTCCGAAAAATCCACACATGCATCTGATTGAGCATGGGCACATGATTGTTCCGAGAGGGCCATCAAAAAAATCCGAAAAGAGATCAACGGACACGAGCGGGAAAGGCCGGATAAAAAGCCTGACAGAACACACGAGCCGGAAGGGTAGAACCAGAGCCTATGGAATGATCGAGAAGACATTGGAAATATTCGACCAGCAGTACGAAGGAATCGCAGAAGAGGCAATGAATAAGATCCTGAGAAAGGCGGGGCTTGACTAATGATCACAGAAATCCAACTTAAAGCTGCGCTGATCCGGTTGCTGAAATCTGCATTTCCCGATGTGGCTATATATGGCGTTGGGGCCGTCGAGGGTTATAAAAAACCATGTTTCTTCGTGGAAATGATTCTGACCGGTGAGAATGACGAAACCGTAAATGTAGTTAAGAAAACCTATTCGGTGTCAATCCTTTACGAGGCGGCAAAAATTACAGAAATGGATAGTTTGAAGAAGGTTGATGGAATCAGGAATCTGCTCAAGTGCGTGGATGATCGAAACCGACACAGGAAAATGTGCATTAAGCTCAAAGACGAAAAGCTGGGGGATCGGTACGTGAAAGCGACCGAATTTTTCTATACATTCGTCGGAGACGATGCAAATTACCTGAATGTCCATTTTAACATGGAATTTTACGACACCGAGGAGATCGAGCCGACTGAACCGCCAATCGAAGATGTCCGGCTGATCGCAAGCATAGAAACCAATACAAATTATAGAGATTAAAAAGGGGGATAAAGATGAGTTTACCATCGATTACAATCACCTTTACAGAAAAGGCCAAGTCGCTTTTGTCCAGAACAGACAAGGGCGTGGTTGGGATGATCCTGAAGGACGCTGCGCCGACCACCAACCCGGCAATTTTGTATGACGAGGATGATATTCCGACCACCGCTGCGGCTGCAAGCGTGACCGCCATGAAGATGGCACTCAAGGGATACGACAAGTCTCCACTCAGGGTAGAGGCTTATTTCGTGGGAAAAGAAGCTGCGGATTACAGCGATGCATTGGATTATTTTGCGAACGCATCGGTTGACTATCTGTGCGCGCCGACTTGCCTGACAGACAATCAGGTTGATGCAATCAAGACATGGGTGATCGATCAGAGAGCGCAGGAGGACAGCAAGATCAAGGCAGTACTGCCAAAATGCGCTGCGGATAATGAGGGAATTATCAATTTTGCGACTGAAGAGGTTGACGCAGGAGATGAAAAGTACACGGCGGAGCAGATGACGGCGAGGATTGCAGGGATCCTGGCATCAACCGGTGTTAATCGCTCTGCGACATTTGCGCCAATCGAGGAGGCAACAGGATGCACAACACTCTCCAAAACCGAACTCAATAAAGCTGATGAGGATGGACAGCTTGTTGCATTTTACGACGGCGAGAAGGTCAAACTTGGAAGAGCGGTCAATTCGCTCACAACCACCAATAAAGGCAAGGGTGATCAGTGGAAAAAGATCCGGATTATCAACATCATGGACATCATCAAGACGGACATCCACAGAATCGCCGAGGACAATTTTATTGGAAAATATGCGGCGACTTATGACAACAAGTGTCTGCTGGTGGGGGCGATCCAGAATTATTTTAATACCCTGATCACCGAGGACGCACTGTACTCTGCGAACGTTGGATTTAACATTGCAAAAATCAAGGAACACCTGATCAACAAAGGAGAATCTGTAAACGGAATGAGCGATGATCAGCTTAAGCAGCATGACACGGGATCATATGTTTTCCTGTCGGCGACAATCGGAATCGCTGATGCGATCGAAGATATCACACTTGATATCACAATTTAGGAGGTGTGTTAATTGAGTAGAGCGTTTACACCAGAACGTGTAATTAACGGGACATTCGGCGAGGTGTGGCTTGACGGCACTTACCTCCCGCAGGCGACAGGCCTGGAAGCAAAGTTCTCTCTGGACAAGGAGGAAGTGCACCAGTGCAGGAAGATCAGCAAGGGTTACAAAGTCACCGGGTCAGACGGAAAAGGAACGCTGAAGATGAACAAAACGGACTCCACGCTGATTAACATCGTTGGGGAAGATCTCCAGTCAGGGAAGATGACGGAGCATACCATCATCAGCAAGCTGGACGATCCCGACGCATGGGGTGCGGAGCGGATCCAGTTCGAGGGCGTCAAGTTTGACGAGTTGACGCTGGCGGACTGGGAGCTCAAGAAATTGGGGACGGAATCAATTCCATTCACCTTCGAGAGTTACACAATACTCGACCTGATTGATTCGGAGTAATGAGCGGGGACTTCCCCGCTCCTATTTTTAGGAGGGAACATGTCATTAACAGATAAACTGATTAAGGTTAATCCGGATAAACTCAATGTAAAGCAGGTTAAACACTACGGATCGAGACATCTCAAGGAGCTCATGGGTGCGGAAAAGCCGGTAGAGATTACATTCCAGGAGCTCACCCCGGAGCGGCTGAACGAGCTCATGGACGGCAGGGAACTCGATAAAATGAGTGAGAACTATGAAATTTGCTCAATGATTTGCGTGGACTCTATCACTGATCCGAACGTTAAGGATCCCGACCTCGCTAAGCACTTCGGCGCATCAACACCGCAGAAGCTGGTTAAAAAGCTGTTTAGGTTTGAATGCAACGAGATTGCCGGCGAAGTGCTTAAGATGGCAGGAATCACAGACGATGCGGAGGAAAAAGTAAAAAACTAATTGAGACGGATGCGGACACAAGGTATGCCTATGTTTTGTTTAAGCTGCACGGAATAAAACCGAGCGAATACTACAACGCAACGATCGGGGAGCGGATCGTATACCGTGCCTTCATCCGTCAGCAGATCGAAGATGAGATCGAAGAAAATAAAGAAATAATGGAGGGTTTAGATGTCGAGTAAAGGGATATACGCAATACTTACCCTCAAAGATAAAATGACCGCGCCGCTGTCGAACGCAGTAACAAAACTTGAAACATCATCGAGGCAGCTCAACAAGTTCGGAAACAATATGAGGCAGGCCGGAAAGATTGCGACAACTGTAGGCGGCGGAATGACAAAATATATCACCGCGCCGATCGTCGGAGCAATGGTCGCTTCCGGGAAATTCGCCGCAGATTTCCAGCAGAGCATGGCCAAAGTCAATACCATCGCGGACACCACGCAGGTCCCAATGAGCAAATTGCAGAAGCAGATTCTCGAACTGTCCAACCAGACCGGTGTTTCTGCTTCGCAGGTCGCGAATAACGTATACGATGCGATTTCTGCAGGCCAGTCCACAGCCAATGCGGTCAAGTTTGTGGGTAACGCCACTAAGCTGGCGGCGGCAGGATTTGCGACCACAGACCAGTCATTGGATGTTCTGACCACTACGCTCAACGCCTACGGAATGAAGTCCAAGGAAGCGAAAAAAGTCAGTGATATGCTGATCGTCACACAGAATTTGGGAAAATTAACGGTTGGCGAACTTGCAGGAACGATGGGGAAATTAATTCCTACCGCGAACGCATATAACGTATCACTTAGAGACGTTGATGCCGGCTACATTACTCTGACCAAAAACGGAATTAAAGCCCGGTATGCCACAACTTACATGAACAGCATGTTCAACGAATTGGGCAAATCTGGTACCACTGTATCGAAGGCGTTGAAGCAGGCAAGCGGTGGAAAAGATTTCGCGCAGTTGATGAAATCAGGAAAATCTGTAGACCAGATTCTTGAAATGCTGCAGAAGTCGTGCAAAAAAACGGGAACAAAATTCTCGGACCTGTGGAAAAATGCAAATTCCGCAAAGGCTGCGAATTCGATATTAAAGCACACGAACGACTACAAAAAAGGACTGGATGCGCTGGATAAGTCAGCTGGGACAACGCAGAAAGCGTTTGAAAAAGTCGAAGCGACTGCGCCAGCACAATTTAGAAAATCAGTAAATCGGATTAAGAACAGCAGCATTTTGCTGGGACAGACGTTGGGGGCGCAGTTGGCACCAGCGCTGACTGCATTTGCCAAAACGATAAAAAGAGTGACAGACGCATTTGCAAAAATGTCACCAACTCAGCGCAGGGTTGTTACTGATCTGCTGCTGATGATTGCAACTGTGGGGCCTACAATCCTGATTGTAGGCAAGTTGGCGGTGACAATCGGAAACATGTCGAGGATGTTCGCAACCGCATCGAGGTTGGGCGGAATTCTGTCGCCGATGGGCAAGCTGATCATTATTGCCACGGCGGTGGCGATGGTTGCAACGCTGATCATCACGCACTGGGATAAGGTTGGACCGGTTTTCAAAAAAGTCTGGGGGATCATAAAAGCGGCGGTTTCTCCGGCAATTGCGCTGATCAAGCTCATGCTATCGGCAGTAAAAGATCTGGTCAATTTCATTCTTGCGGTGCCGTCAAAAATTAAGGCAGCATGCGGATGGATCGGTAAGCATGTTGGCAAGCTGACGAGCGGCGAGGCGAAACTCACAATTAACGCACGCGCAGGCGGGAATGCGCAGGGCACTCCGTATTGGCGTGGGGGACTCACGCATGTCAACGAGCGTGGCGGTGAGATTATGGATCTGCCAACAGGGACGCGGATCATCCCGCACGACGTTAGTGTTGAGATGGCAAAAGCACAGGCCAAAAACAATAACCGCACAAACATCATTAATATCCCGAAACTGGCGGATCAGTTTGTGATCAGGAGCGACGCAGACATTGACCGGATCGCAGATGCACTTGCGAATCGTCTGGAAAAGTTGAGTGGTGATTTAGTATGACAGACAGCGAATTTTTGTTTGAGTTAGAACCATACGGGAGCGGGGATGCCATCGTGCTTCCTGTCTCCCCGGAAACGTACGAAATCAATTACCCGCAGAATTCGGAGACGGTCAATGTGAATGCAATCGGAGATATTAATCTTCTGGGACACCGAGGGTTGAAGTCCGTGACGTTGGAATCGTTTTTCCCGGATCAGGAGTATGGTTTTTGTGTATCGACCCCGCAAATGTCACCGGAGGAATATATCCACCAGCTGGCCGATTGGAAAAACAAAAACCAGAAACTATATTTCAAAGCGGGTGACACGGTCAACTTTTTGTGCACAATCACCAACCTGACATATTCGCAAAAGGATGCAACCGGAGATATTTATTTTTCCGTAGAACTTACAGAATATAGGAAACTCGGATCAAATAGAGTGGTCCCGAGTGGGAAAGGAAACACGGGGAAATCCGGAAAAACCTACAAGTGCAAAAAAGGCGACACGCTTAAGAAGCTCTCAAAAAAGTATTACGGCTCATCAAAATATGCGACGACGCTGTACAAGAAAAACAAATCGTCAATCGAATCTGCGTTTAAACAATATGAAAAAGCGCAGGCGAAAAAGAAGGCTGCAGAGTGGAACAAAAAGTATCCATCGAAAAAAAGAACCTGGGAATACTATTACGAACGACGGAAGCCGAAGAATAGTGTGAACGGGAAGTATCTATATGGGAATCCAAAGATTGTAATACCATCGATCAAGAAGTAGAGGTGCACGGATGAAATTGATTTGGAAATCGAACAAGACAAAAAAATCTGTGCGCATTGAAAAGATGGTAACATCACTCACATGGTCCGGGGCGGACACACAGGCGTCTCGGACCGTGGAATTTGACCTGGTTAACTCCCCGTATGACCAGGAAATCAAGCGGCCAAATGTTAAAACGGGTGACATCATATCGTGGTATTCGGACGATGGGAAGAAACGTTTTGTCGGACGTGTAACAAGCAGAGAGAAAACAAGCGACATCGGAACGGTTAAGATCACGGCCAAAGATTACATGCACAATATGATCAGCTCAAAGGGATCGTATAAATTTAGGAATAAAACCCCGGAATATATCACGAGATCACTATGCAAGGACATGGGGATCAGCGTGGGGAAGCTCAAGGCGACGAAAACAAAGATCCAAAAGTATCTCCCAGATGACATGAGCTACTACGACATGATCATCAAGGCGTATCAGAAAGTAAGCGGAAAAACTCATAAAAAATATATGCCGCGCATGAACGGCACGAAATTTGAAATCATCGAGAAGGGGAAGATCATTGAAAATTTTGCGCTGAAGGACACTGTTGACATCACGCATGCGGAATACACGGAAAACATCGACAGCATGGTTAACAAAGTTGTTGTATACAACAGCAAAAACCAGAAAATCGGAACGATGAAAAAGCCGGAGTGGGTAAAGAAGTACGGCGTATATCAAACAACTTTAAAGGCCGACAATCACAAGGAGTCGGTAAGCTATTACACGGATAAAGGAAAGAAGAAAGGCAAAAAGAAGACCGTAGCAGCGAAGAAACTAAATTCCGGCGTAAAAGCTAAGGCAAAGAAAGAATTTGTAGGGCCTTCGCAGACGGCTACGCTGGAATGCATTGGCCATATTGGATGTATATCCGGGAGAGGCGTAAGAGTGATTGACCATGCGACCGGGCTGACATCAACCTACTGGATCAAGTCGGACGAGCATAAATTTGAAAACGGTAACCACACAATGACGCTGGAACTGGCCTTTAAGAACTCGATGGAAAATGTGACATACAACAAATATCAGGCAAATAAATCAGAGAGTTACAGCGGATCGTATGGGGGAGGATCGTATTATTACACCGCAGGTAAGAAATACCCGGCGGATTTTTCGGCCTATGGAACGTATTTCAACAACTCGGGGAATCCAATGCACTCTAATGGAGCATATGGCCAAAACACTGCATATAAAACGGTCGCAGGACCACCGAGCTTCGCGCGGAAATATCTAAGGATTTCGGGAACCGGAACGAAGTGGGACGGGCAGATCGTTAGAGTTACAGACACCGGAAAAGATTCTAACGGAAAATTATTTTCAAGGATAAACGGAAGATGGCGGTTTGATGTATGTGAAAAAACCTATGCAGAGGCAGCGAAGTTCGGGCGGCATAATGGCTATGTAACCGTGATGACCAAACACAAAAACAAAACGGAAAACTGGGACGGAGGGAAAATCGGATGGCCTTGCCACGGAACAATAACAACGCAATTTGGACAGAGGAGATCATGGGATCCTTACTCCAAAGCACACACAGGGATGGACATTGCAGTAAGCACTGGGACACCAATCCACGCATGTGCAGACGGGACCGTGACGCTTGCGAGCATGTACGGCGGTTTCGGGAATTGCGTGATCATTAACCACGGAAACGGACTGACATCGCTTTACGGGCACAACTCAAGCCTAAAAGTAGTAAGAGGCCAGAAGGTAAAGCGAGGCCAGGTTATTGCGAGAGCAGGATCAACGGGATTTAGCACCGGGCCGCACTGCCATTTCCAGATCACGCTGCACGGGCAGCTAAAAAATCCAATGAAATATCTTAGATAGGAGGAAGGCAATGGGAAATCCGTACGGAAGACTGCTTACCGTGATGAAATCGCAAGCAGAAAAAGCAGCCGACTCTAATCCGTGGTTTACCGTTGGGACGATGCTGACCGGAGCGCAGATCAAACTGCCGGGGAGAGTTCTGGCGAGAGATGATTATCTTCTGCTTTACAACGACTTCACCATTGACGTTGACGGAGAAACACAATATTTTTCCGTGCCGTTTAAGGCAAAGCAGAAAAAAGTGATTAAAGCAGCACTTAAAGACACCGACACAGGCGGGAGCAAACAGCAGACAATTACTATTAAGGCAATACCGTTTGAAAAGGGGGATCAGGTGTTGTGTGCACCGCTAAATGATGCGCGCTGGATCGTATTCGGAAAGGTGGCGGAGATTGATGATCGATGAAGAATACACGGCACTGGATGACGGATCAGCCGAAGAAGCGACAGTATACGACAGCGATGGGAATGCGGTTGACGGATCCACTGAGGGAGAATTTGACGATTACACCACAACCGAAGAAGATGATCCTGGAACGCTTCCGCAGATCGATGAGGATATTGAACCACCGGTCGAGTACGGTATTGATTTTAAAACTGGGAAACTGACGGGCGGAAAAGTTAAGGGACTGGAAGCGTTGAAAGTCTGGGCGTGGAACGCATTGCAGATCGAGCGATTTAGCTTTGAACAATTCACGTGGAACTGCGGGAGCGAATTATCATCGCTGATCGGGAAAGCGCAGCCGAAGTCAATGACGGAATCGGATGCGAGAAGGATGGTTGAGGATTGCGTCACGCAAAATAAATATATAACCGGTATAGATAGATTTAAATGCGAGGTTAATGGGGAATCGCTGAAAATTGCATTTCGACTTTTAACCACGTTCGGGGAGGTGGACATGGGTGTCACTGTATAGCGACAAAACTTTTGAGAATTTGCAGAGCGAAATGCTGAATGACACCAGTACGAAGCTGGATCAGCAGGAAGGTAGCTTGATTGCAACATCCATCGGGAAGCAAGCAGTGCGCCTGGAAGAGGCATATGCCGCGCTTGATTACGTCAACGACAACATGCTTGTTGATACGCAGGATCGCGATCATCTGGTTGCGACCGGTCAGGAGTGCGGATTGCCAATCAAAGAGGGCACGCCTGCGGTAGTCCTGGCGGTCATAAACTGTCAGGTGGAGCCGGGCACCACCTTCACGGCGATGGGCTCCGAATACAATTATGATGTCGATGAGTATGTCGGAACAAAAGACATTGAAGTAACGAATGACGACGGCGACACAGCTACGGAAACATGGTACGAGTACAAACTGGAAGCCAATGACGAGGGGGTCGAGCCGGGATTATATACCGGTGAAATCGAGCCGCTCGAGTATGTGGAAGAATTTGAAGAGGGAAGAATTGAATCACTCGTTACTGCCGGGACTGATGAAGAGGATACAGAAGTTTATCGGCTGCGCCGGCTTGCGTGGTTTGACACAAAAGCATGCGCCGGAAATCGTGCATATTACAAACAGGTGATTAAGGACACCGGACTGTGCGCCGGATTGAAAATAGAACGCCGAAAGGCCGGAGACACGTCCGTCAATATCAATTGCATGGGCGCGGATTATGGCGTACCATCCACAGACATTTGCAACCAGATCAAACAGATTGTGGACCCGAAAGAATATGAAGGCGAGGGATATGGAGCCGCACCAATCGGGCACGTTGTAACAATTCTGCCGGTGGAAGCTGTAACAATAAACGTCAGTTTTGCAATAACTCTGAAATCCGGAATCACTTATGATGATATCAAGTCCCAGGCGGAACAGGCCTGTAAGGACTACATAACCACGCTGCTGAAGGATTGGGAAAACCAGAGCAATCTGATTGTGCGCCTGTCAGGGTTTGAAACAGGATTGTTAAAACTTGACAACATTGTGGACCTTGAGAATGTCAAGATTAACAGCAATGCATCCAATCTGACGCTTACGGAATATCAGATCCCTGCGCTGGGGACCGTAACCAATGCGTAAGGTGGTGGATCATGGCGGAACTTAGAAAAATAGGGTGGCCGATGCACCTGCAGAGCATACCGGAATTGATGGAACTGGACAGAGTATCTGACAATCAGATCGGCAAGCTCGAGGACGCAATTGGTAATTTGGATGATGACATTTGTATCACCACCGCTTCCGAGGCGGGAATCGCACGAAGAGAAAGGATACTAAAGATCAAGCCACTGGACACAGACACGCTCGAAGACAGGAGAATGCGGGTGTTGTCAAAGTGGTACGACGTATATCCATATACTGACACCGATCTTAAGAGGAGAATCGATCAGCTGTGTGGGGCGGATGAATACACAATGGAAATGGATTATACCAACCAGGTGCTTAAGGTGCGGCTTGCCTTGACGCGAAAAGCCCAATACATGGCCGTAACAGAACTTCTGGAAGCGATCGTACCGTGTTATATCATTTTGGATATTGGAATCATGTATGACAAGTGGAAAGATTACGCTCCGTATAAGTGGGCTGACAAGGCGACAATAACCTGGAAGCAGGCGAAGGAAGAGGTGATTTAGTGGGAACGACAAGAACGAAAAATTATGGATTCGTCAAACCGGATGAAGACGAATTTATCGGGCCGGATAATTTTAACGACAACTTTGACAATCTGGATGCCGTATTGATCAAGAAATCCAATGCTGCAACTGTGGTGCAGACATCACTCAGCTCTGGAGGATGGAGCGGTGGAAAGTACAGTTTTGAAACGCAGTATCCTACAAACAAATATGATATTACCGTCGAGCCGGACGGTGACAAAATCACGGCGGAAGGCTACAAGGCATGGGGTGCACTTAAGGCGACCGGAAGCATAAACAACGTGCTGATCGCAAAAGGGAAAATCCCCGCTGTAGATATTGCGGTTATCTTGAGGGTGGTGGAGAAAAATGCTTAGCGTTAAAAATTCTGGGGGTGCGTCGGTATACCCAAAGACGCTTACAGTAACCGGGATCAAAACATCCTACACGGCTGGACAGACGGTGGATCTGACCGGACTGAAAGCAACGGTAATGTACAGCGACGATTCGAATGAGGACGTGTCAGATGCGGTAACAGCGTCGCCGGCATCGGGAACGATGATTTACGAAGACACGACAAAGATCACATTTTCGTGGACCTGGCCGGATGATGAAGCGGTAGTGCTGACATCAGATGTCGCGGTGACGGTAACACGCGTCCTGTCTTCGATCGGCGTGTCGGCGCCGACGAAAACAACGTACTATAAGGGCGACGCGCTGAATCTTTCCGGAGCCGTAGTAACAGCGACGTTTAATTCCGGGAGAACAGAAGTAGTGACATCATCCGCCACGTTCAGCCCGGCAAACGGAAGCATACTGAGCTCATTTGGAACTCAGACCATAACTGCAACATACACAGAAAACAGCGTCAGCAAAACAGCATCCACGTCCGTAACGGTAACAGTTAAAACAGTGACATGGGCTAATGGCTCGGATTCGGAAATTGTTGATATGGTGGCCGCGGCGGATGCGGGTGTTATAAAGTTGAGTGATTATTGGGCGGTCGGCGATACCCGAACAATCAGTTTGTCGGCAATGTCGGCGACAGGCGTAGGAGAATCACAGGCGGCGCAAACGCAGAAATTTGTGCTGATGAATGTAGGCGGCAAAACACTTTCAAGCGGCAGAACATGTTCTTTCGTTGTTGGGCTGAAAAACTGCTTGCATACAAATGGATATATGAACAGTTCTTCTACGAATTCCGGTGGATGGGAAAAGTGCGCGCGGCGTACATGGTGCAATAATGTGTTCTACAAAGCGATACCGAGTGCAATAAGGCCGATTTTTAAACAGTTCAAAAATGTGACCGCGAGCGGAACAGGTTCATCGACCACCACATCAACCGATTACTTTGCGTTACCTTCAGAAAAAGAAATATTTGGCTCAACGACATACGCAAACAGTACAGCGGAATCTGCAAACAGTCAGTTCGCATGGTATAAAACATCCGCTAATAGAATCAAATATGACGAAGGAACTTCAAACGCATGGTGGTATTGGGTGCGTTCTCCGCATTCTTCGGACGGAAGCTACTTCTGCGGTGTCGACGACAACGGTAGTGCCCATTATAACCTCGCCAGCGGCAACCCCATTGCGTTGTCGCCCTTCGGCTGTATCTAAAATCTTATAATCCGCGGCGATATGCCGCGGAAATTTTTATAGAGGTTATATATGAGTGTTCCGACTTGGAAAAGATCAAAATCTAAAGTTGAGTTTTTGAATCTCCTGATGGAGTTAAATATTAACATCGGGAAAATCACAGCAAACAAACCGAAAAAGTATAAAGCGAATTACGGCGATCATTTGATTAAAGAAGGGTTGCGCGCGCTTGAATATGCGCAAGTTGCGAACTCGATTTTTATGACTAAGAAAACGAATGCGGAAGATTACAATATCCGCAGAATGTTGTTTCAGAAATCGAGAGGAATCGTTCAGCACATCGCTACCGCGTCATATATCTTTTTAGAGCTGTGCAAAAACTCAAATGACGTAAAAGCGGACAAAATCCACAAAGAGGAACAATATATAGGATCAACGTGTAACGACATTTCAAACGCTATTTCCGGCGTCATGAAGTCGGATAAATCACTGATGAAATAAATATTATTGGTTATTCTCCGCAAGAGCGTTCTCCGCATTCTTCGGACGGAAGCTACTTCTGCAATGTCAACAACAACGGTAGTGCCAATTATAACAACGCCAGCAACAACAACAATGCGTTGTCGCCCTTCGGATATATCGACCAGTTAGGCGAGTAGGTAACACGAAAGCACAACAATCATGATACAGGGGAGAATGACCACGCCTTTTAGGGTGAATAGGTGCCGCGGCTATGCAATGCGGAATTCCTCATTGCATATAGCATGATGGTATGCGCGCGGTGGATTGAGGTAAAGATGGTAACTTTCGAAGATGTTGCGTCATTTTCAGCATTAATGAAATCGGCAGAGAAATGCCGTAAAAATGTGATGTGGAAATCATCCACACAGATGTTCGGAATTAATCAGACCAGGTGGTGTGCGTCATTATCGAACGATTTAATGAGCGGTAAATATAAACCGCGTGGATTCAATGAGTTTGATATTTGCGAGCGCGGTAAAACCAGGCATATACGGTCAGTCCATATCTCGGAACGATGCGTACAAAAATCGCTCGTAGAGAATGCACTGCGCCCGACAATCGAACCGCGACTTATCTATGACAATTCTGCAAGTATCAAGGGTAAAGGAACTGATTTCGCGCTGAGGCGGTTAAAGAAACATTTGGCAGATCATTACCGGAAACACGGACGTAAAGGCGGGATTCTAACAATGGACTATGCGTCATATTTTGACAGCATAAACCATGAAATTCTGCTGAATAAACTGCGCGAGGTTATTGATGACGCCCGAGTTTTCGAGTTGACAAAACTATTTATTGATGCGTTTCCGGGTGATTGCGGTCTGGGTTTAGGCTCTGAAGTTTCGCAGACCTGCGCAATATACTACCCTAACGATATTGACCACTACATAAAAGAGCAATTGCACATTCGCGGATATGGCAGATACATGGATGATAGCTACCTGATACACGAAGATATTGAATATCTGAAAGAGTGTAAAGCGCGGATAGAAGAGAAATTGCGCGGGTTGAAATTGGAGCTGAACCCAAAGCACACAAATATAACGCGATTCGACCGCGGGAGTTTCTCGTATCTGAAAAAGCGTTTTTGCATTACCGAAACCGGGAAAATTCTCGTTCGGCTAAACCGAAAGAATATCACAAGGAATCGGCGTAAACTGAAACGAATGGCGCAAAAAGGCGTTGACGAACCATCAGCATCTCGAACATATCAATCGTGGCGCGGATACGCAAAGCAATGCAGTGCTTATAATTCCGCGCGGAACATGGAGCAGTTATTTTATAGCCTGTGGAGGTGATTTTATGCTCGAAGAAATTATGAAGGAATTCAAGAGTTATCGTGATGCCGTTTATGAACGTGTGTCGGAATTTATGAATTACGCGGACGGCAAACATGATGCAAGCGCACAGCGCATTGGTACATCTGAAGATGGACTGTGTGAGCTGTCCGAAGAACTAGACGCCAGGCTGGCGGATATTGAAGACGCGCTTTGCGAACTCTCCGACGACACAACAGAGATCGGAGCAGCCGGAGAAACGGGGGTGAAATAATGGCTAACTTTATGGCGAGAATTTGGGCGAGAAGATTGGAAGCTGGGACGCAGGAGTGGGCGAAGTGTCCGACGAGGTATAAGGAGCAGACCAAAGCAGTGCTGCTCCAGGATGTAGCAGACAACATCATCAGCAGAGAGCGGTACAAAGAGATCACAGGCGAGGATTTTGAATAATGAGTGATAATTTTTGGCAGCTCCTGTGCGCCGTCTTAGGTGGATCGGGGCTGTGGGAGCTTTTAAAATTTGAAATTGGAAAGCACAGGAAAAAGTTGTCCGACGAGCAGAAGCTGATCCTTGGAATCGCCCATGACCGGATCTGGTATCTCGGTGGGCAGTATCTCCGGAGGAAAGGCATCACGAAATCAGAGCTTGACAATTTAGAACGTTTTGCCGTACCGTACCTCAGCATGGGAGGAAACGGAACCGGTGAGAAAATCTGGAAAGATGTTAAAAATCTGGAGCTGATCACCGAAGCAGAAGCAGAACGCAGGGACACGGAGTACTGGCGATCAATTAGATGCAATTAGGGAGGGGTAAGAATGAATAAGAAACGTAATGAAGATGAGATTGTGAAAAGCTTTTTGCTTCCGGGTCCTGCTGACTTTAGTGTAGTTGATAAGAGATGGATTGAAGCGGCAAGTGTCAGGGCGGTGAAAACACTGGCTCAGACAGCGATTGCTACCATCGGTACTGCGGCGGCACTCGAATCCGTAGACTGGAGGATGGTGCTGTCCGCGTCCGTGCTGGCGGCAATTTTGAGCCTGCTGACGAGTCTTGCGGGACTGCCGGAAGTTACGGTGGAATCTCGTGACAACATCGAGTTGAACTCCGAAGATGTCACACCGGAGCAGGAGAAAAAAGCGGCAGAGATTGCTTCCCAGGCAGACGATTTCGGCGAATTGAAAGAAGGTGTTAAGTATGAGTAAACTGGTAGCGATTAACTGCGGACACGGCAAAATGACCAACGGCGTGTGGGATCCGGGATGTGCCTATGGCAAATTCACCGAAGCGGGTTTGATGCTACCAATCACCAAGGCTGCAGTCAAGTATCTCCGTGGATCCGGGGTGCGGGTTCAGACTGATGCATTCTCCGGCAACAATCGGAATATGGTAAGCGACGTATTCCTTGCGAACAGGACTGGTGCGGACATTTATGTATCGATCCACTGTGATTATGATAAAGCGCCGTCTGGCACCATTCCGCTGTATGTTTCTGGACAGGGGAAGAAGCTTGCCGCAAAGATGAATAAGTATGTGAGAAAAAATACCGGGATCGGAACACGCGGAGTCTGCAAGAGGACGGATCTTTATGAGTTGAATGCGACGAATGGGGTTGCCTGCATCTTCGAGTGCGGATCCATCAAATCTGACTTGGAGAAGTTTCGGAGCAACTATGACGATTTTGGTAAAGGCATCGCAAAAGGGATCTGTGCATACCTTGGAGTAAAGTTTACCGGGAAGAAGAAATAAGGCGTATACGCATAAAAATTCTTTTAAATGGATAGTGCGTTTTGCCAGTTTCTGTATATATTTGACCACAAGTCAATAAAGTCTGAAAAATGGGTCGCACATCGGGTCGCACACCATAGCACACCAAAACGCACCTTTTTGCAACTGAAATTAGCGGTAAATGGAAATTATAAAATAAAACAGAAACCCCGCAAAGCACTGAATTTCAATGCCTTGCGGGGTTTCAAACGTTGGTACCGCCACCGGGACTCGAACCCGAGATTCAGCCGTGAGAGGAGCGAGCCGAACGGCTTGATTTCAAGGGTTACAGAGGATGGTAGCACAGGGGTACGCACAGGCGGTTTATTCCGCTACCCGTTTGCTCTGGTATACTTTCATCTTCTCTGCGGCATCGTCGATCTGGGAAGAATCGATGTGTGTATAAATATTCGCCGTGATCGAGATGTTGGCGTGCCCCATCAGTTTCTGTGCGGTCCGGATGTCCACGCCGGCACGGCACAGGTCTGAGCAGTATGTGTGCCGCAGGCAGTAGGGTGTCAGGTCGTCTGCGATCGGGTACGGCGGGATCAGCTGGTTCCGGTACACCCTGCATCCGGCCGTGATGTTCAGCTGCCTGAGGAAGGCCGTCCACCATCTCCGGCGGTTGCTGGTGGTGAGCTTGTGACCGGAAACCGTGAAAAGGTAGTCGAATGGTCCAGCATCCGGGATTCTGGAAATCAAATATTCGGGTATCGGCACGATGCGGTCCGCCGCCGCGGTCTTCGTGCCCCGGACGTGCAGCCGGTCGCCCTGGATATCCATCCCTTTCAGCTCCGCCGCTTCGGACGGGCGCAGGCCGCAGAGCAGCTGGAACAAAAAGTAGACCCAGCGCGGATCCGTGTCCGCGGTCTCGAGGATGTAGTGCCGTTCTTCCTCTGTGACAGCCCGGCGGTGACCGGTCGTGCCCTTCGGCACTGTCAGATGCTCTGACGGATCCTTGATGATGAGTTCGTTGGCTTCTGCCCGTGAGAAGACAAACCGCATCAGACCGCGTATCTTGCCGATGTAATCGGCGCTCATTCCCTCCATCGAGTTCAAAATCTTCTGAAGGTGCAACGGTTTCACATCCCGCACTCGCATATTTCCGATCGGCTCAATGATATACTTTTTCGCCCGGATCCACGTATTCTCCATGGCGATGTCGCTGAGATGTGGCGCCTTGTAAGTCTCGATGCATTCCTTCGTCCAATCGGACACCTTCGTGCTTCCGTTCAGAATAACTCTTCCTTCTTCCAGGTCCCGGCGCTTCAGTGTGGCCTTCTCGATCACTTCGGCCTCGGTGTCGCCATAGACGCTGTACCGGCTGCCGTCGAAGGTAAAGGTTTTTCTGTACTTGTATTTCTTCGGCATAGAAACACCTCCGTGTAAAGCAAAAGGCACCTGTGCAATTAATGCACAAGTGCCTTTTAACCATAATCAATATGGTTCACTCCGTGCATTATTCTATCATTGTTAGTTGTCACACGCAACAAGGAACGTCATTTATTGCTGTGGGGGCTTTTTCCTCGGTTCTGCCGATATATCGCACAGCGTTTACATGGCCGATATCCAGTAGAGATTGCTTCTTCAAGTTCCAGCTGACGCGCGTTGTGCATTCCGCTGCAATACGGGTCTGCGTGATAAATATGGCTCTTCGGTGAAACATAAACATAACTATGCTGTTCAATGTCAATGTTCATGGTTGTTGCTAGGAATGTTGCATCGTAAGGATACATTTGGCAATGTCGGTTTAGTTCGGCGGTTAAGGTATTGCTTAGCGTTTGATAGGGTCCATCGTATAGCATAAAACGCAGAAGGCTGGTTAGCATACTAAACCCAAGCTTCACGTCAACCTGGGAAGCGGGAGATGATATTCGAAGCTTATGGTGGATCGTGTGATTGTAGATCCTGCCGCCGTGAGCCGCCAGATTTCGATATTCCATTGCGATGAATAATGTGTCCAGCATCAACAAACGCGTGTCGGCCATTTTGCCTTCGTAGAGCTCCCTGTGGTAAAGACGTTCTACCATAGCAACTTGTTCCGTGGGCTTGAAATGGTCGATTAAATTAACTACTGTACTAAAATAAGCGTTTTGGAACAGGATCCACGGGGGCACAACGCCTTTTTTCTCTCGATAATATCGAATAGGATCCCGTCCGCTGCTGAGGTTTTTACGAAGGTTATTAAGCAGTGTGGGAAGTGAAAATTGGGGTTTCTTTTTTCGTTTGTTTTTGAAATTCTGAAAGCATAGATAATCTTCAGGGGTTGTGCCAAAGTGCTCAGCTAACACATCAGCGGCAGCAGCTTTCATTAGCTCCTCGAAGTCGAGCATCGCAGCCATTACTGAACTCCTGAGGTGCTTATCCAAAAGATAGAGTGATAAAATCTGATCAAAACGAACACCCTCTCTATAATGGATCTCTTCTCCATCTGTAATAATATACGGATCGCGATATGCTTTAATGATATTTGAGTATCCATAATTTGAGAGCGCTGCAGCTGCATCATCCTCATTATCTATCCTGAGGTTTTGCATCCGCAGTATCTGGATCTGTTCTTGAACGGTTGTATACTTCATGGACTTCCTCCTAAAAACAAAAGAGCCCTGAGAAACAATCTCAAGGCTCTTTCGCGACCGAACATCGGCCATTTGCTTACTGTAGACATTATTATATCAAAAATAGAAGCCTTGTCAATATTTGAATGATGCTTTATGCCGTCAAGATGTTGCGGAATTATTCTTGACGAATTTTTGCGTACTATATAACATTCCCTCTTGAATTTATTGTTCTGCAAAAAATAAACTTAAAAATTCATTTCCCTCCGTAAGCAAACAATTCTTTGTTTACACGTACTCTTCCCACCATCACAGCAGCCCGTACGCCTGCAGCGCATCCCGGAGGAACTTCTCGTCAACGTCAAGGTAGTCGGCGATATCGTAGGTATAGCGGTAACCATGCTGGAGGGCGTCGAGGATACGTTGGAATGGGATGACTTTGTTGTATGCCCACTTCCTGCCTTTCAGCTCGTCTTTTTGTGCGAGCAGATCGGATTGATCGAGGATGTCACCGGTTCCAGTAGCGGAGTGTCCGAGTTCTTCGGCAAGTACGCACATTTTCTGTTTCGATGTATCCAGTGTCTTTCTAATGGCAATCCTGTTTCCAGCGATTCTACCATCGCTGCCCTGTAGATCTTTTTCTTTCACGGTAAATCCGGAGTCGAATGCCTCATCCAGTAAATCTTCATAGGACAGATTTTTCATCAGCTGATCTCCTTAAAAGTAATAAATAAAGTCAAAAAAACGAAAAAAGCGTAAAAAAATTAGAAGTCGTCGTCATTCATAATGTCGTCATCATGCCTCTTCATCTCGTCCGTCACCTCTATGTCCTCTCTGTAATGCGCTGCTTTCAGATTTGCATCCGGTGCAGGGGCTTGGAGAACCTGTTGAGAGCGCAAAAAGGTAGAGTATGAGAATAGAGTGTTTCGGTTTTCTTCGGTTAGGACGGTATAATTTTCATGCAGTTTCTTCTCACGTGGGTCTATAAGCTTTACTTCCAGCGGATCGTATTTCGGTTCATCATCGACGATAAAGGATTTTGGAATACCGAAATGATCCGCTATTTTTTGTACGGCCCCCATGCGTGGCTCTGCAGTACCTTTTTCCCATGTTGACACAGCTTTATCAGATACACCTGCAATGGCACCAAGGTCTGACTGTGTGAGTGAATATCGTTCTCTTAGTGCTTTGATGTTTTCGCTAATACTCATAATTTACCCCCCTGTGTTTCAATGTGGTTGATAACGCCATTCTATATTAAAATTAGAATATATTCAAGAAAATCACGAAATAATTCTATTTAAGTTAGAAAATGTTCTTGACACTCTAATTAGATTAGAATATTATAAATGCGAAAGGAGGAGATCAAATGACAGACCCAAATAATGACATCACAGTTAAAATGGCTCGGATCGGAGCCAATCTTACACAACAGGAAGTAGCTGATGCTATGGGTGTTCACGTTCAGACATACAGTCAGATGGAACGACATCCGGAGAAAATGTCGATTGAGGAAGCGATTTCCTTTGGGCGAATAGTCGGAAGGGATTGGACCACGATTTCTTATGGCAGTAACTCTAATTAAATTAGATAAGGCGGTAAAACAATGGAGAATATTAGAGTTTTCGAAAATCCGGAATTCGGAAACGTAAGGACGACACTTATTGACGGAGAGCCGTGGTTTGTTGGTAACGATGTTGCGCAGGCATTG
>OCVV011332626.1_pt1 | contig 23837 bp, 23 predicted proteins | sample 1539721 | NCBI WGS metagenome assembly OCVV01 (sample SAMN02144230, study PRJEB22623) | gut metagenome | biome: sheep rumen | host: Ovis aries | place: New Zealand
GCATCAGGACATCAAGCCAGGCAATATTCTGATTAACGATGATGGTAAGTATATGATTACCGACTTTGACATCAGCACCCGTCAGGCAGGAACAAGAAGGATGACAGAAAGGCAGGTGCAAGAGATGCAGGATTTCAACTACGGCTGTGGAACCCCTGACTATATGGGGCCAGAGCGCTGGCCTGACAAAGCAATGAGTTACAAGCCCTCTCTTATACCATCACAGGCCAGTGACATTTGGTCACTTGGCGCAACCTTGTTTGAATTGATGGAAGGCCATGTGCCATTTGGAGAGACAGGGGGGGCTTACCAAAGGAACCTATGCAAGGAACTTTCCAATCGTAAGCGCAAGAGTAGTGCAACACCCAAAATCAGAGGAAACTATTCCAAAGAGCTGAAGAAACTTGTGTATATGTGTCTTGCAAAAGAAATGTGGGACAGACCTAAAGCCCAACAGATAGCGGACAATGCACAATTACACAAAGCACCTGCACCACATCTGGCACCAATGTCTGGATGGTGGAAATATGGCGTAGGAATAGGAGGCTTGGGGTTATCAACAATAGCGGTAGTTCTATTATGGCCCAAACACCCTTCCCCCCCCATCAGCGACAATGCTTATATAGCGACTCTCGACAGTGCAATGAGTATTATCGAGGTTCAAAAGGAAAGGGCAAGTAAAGATGACAGTTACAAGTTTGACATTGAAAAAATTGATGAGGCATACGACTTGCACGAAAAGGCAGACACAATGAAGAATGTGACAGACAGCGCAAGAACGGCTGGACGAGCGACATGGGCACGGGCTCAAGACATGATCAATGAAGAATACCAGCGAATGGTTTCAGAGGAACAGCGATATACAAGAATAGATGCCACGTCAGCAGCATTGACATTCCAGCAACAACGTATGAAATTAGAAAAATATGTAACAATAAAATAAAGTAAATATGAAGAAAAGAAGTATTGTCATTTGCGCAATGATTGGATTGTCGGGATTACTACATCAGACACGCGCCCAATCAACAGGTGAGGACTTATTTGTTCAAGCCAACAACTTACTAAAGAACGGCAACTGTGATGATGCCCGCAAAGCCATCTCCCTTTACAACCGTGCAAAGAAAGCAGACATCAACTTACGTAACGATTGTGATAAGCGTATTTTGAAATGTCAGGCTATCATCAAGAAAGGTTGTAACGTATCTTTGGAACTGTCTACCGATGTTGTTGAAATTCCTTATCAGGGCGGCGACTATCAGGTTGGTGTCATTTCGTCAAAGAACTGGAAAGTTGATGGCTTGCAGAAATGGATCAGCACTGAATCCTATGATAAGAATAGTCTTATATTGCAATGTCGTGATCAAAACAACAGTACACGTGAGAGAATTTCAAATTTGATGGTGAAGAGTGGAGACCTTTATAAATCGCTGAAAGTAGTACAAGCCGCTCGGCCTGAATATATTGAAGTGGACGCAACAAGTCTTGCCTTCCCCTCAAAGGGAACGACAGAACAAATAGGCGTTGAATCTAATGCAAAGTGGGACGTAAGTTCCATACCTTCATGGTGCAAAGTCGAGAAAGGTGACAGCATCATCCGCATTATCGTATCGCCTAACGACCGTGTAATGGAACGAGTGGATGACATAGTGATTGTATCACCAAACAAGTCCGTAACAATCAAAATTTATCAAGGCGCTGGGGAAGAACACTTGACGCTTTCCCAAAACAATGTTGTACTTTCTGCTCTTGGCGGAAAGCACTATATGAAGGTTTATACAGATGCCGCCAATTGGTTTGTTGGCGATTTCCCCAGTTGGATTAATGTTCAGCGCGTGGGTAAAGACAGTATTTGTATAGAGAGCGGTAAAAATATTCCTAATGGTCAGGAGCGTTCGGGTAGCGTACAGATAAAGACTGACCGCCAAACAGCCGGCGTGATGGTGACCCAAGCTGCACGCGAAGCAGTCGATATTATTTTCCCAGATTCGAAAATTGTTGGAGGACGTAATTTATCACTTGGTATAAGTGCAAGCTATTTTATGCCTTTTGTCAATGCATCGGCTGGTGGTGACTACGTTGGTTCGGTAGTCGATTACTCTTTGGGGAACAGTACGGAAAACGCCTCTTACAAGAAAGTTGTAGGCTATAGTTTTGGACTGTTTGCCGATATGCGCCTCTACAAAAACATCTTCTTGATGGCAGGAGCTAATTTTACGCAGATTAAGTATCAGAACGAATTTAACCTGCCAACAACTTATACCATGCCTCATACCAGCTATCAATATCTGAGAGGAGAGGTCCAGAATTCATATAAGGAAGAATATTCTCATACTATGATTGAGGTTCCCATTCTTGCGTCTTATCGCTTCAAACTGAATGATGTAAGCCATGTGCAGTTAAATCTTGGTCCCGTCCTAAACTTTGGCATATCTTCAAAAATGAAACTTACGGGAAACACGGACTCTGAAACGATGCAGCTCTACAACAACTACACCAATAAGCGTGCTGACAATGCCAACTATCTGCGTCATACTGGTGCAAGTGCTGACTTCAATCTATATCAGCCATGCGTACTTTGGACGGAATCCTATACGACAGGAAATGTGGCTGATGTTCAACATCACGACGAATTTACAGAATCTCCATTACATCGTTTCAATTGGGGATTGCGTGCAGGTGTTGCTTATGAGATTGCAGGACTCTCTTTTGGCCTTTATTATACAATGATGCTTTCAAATATGGCCAATAAGGGATATTGGGAAAATAAACGTTGGACTGTACTGAACGAGAGTAATCAAGTAATGACTGGCTATAAACAGCACATTCATACTCTTGAGTTCAAGTTGGCCTACACATTGCGTTATTTGGGACAAAAGAAGAATAAATAATAAAAATCATGATATATTATGAAATGTAAATTTTGCAACTGGGACAATCCCGAAGGAAGAACAAGGTGCGAGAAGTGTGACCAAGAATTGCAACCTGATGCAGCAGAGTCGCCATCACACGTCCATGACCGCCCAACCACTCGCAAGCCTGCGGATGGTTCTGTGAGCAATCTTAAGAAAACCATCAACGAGAACGAATTCAGACGTCAAAAAGAGCACATGGATGGAACTGTTTCTGAGGAGATGAATGTATGTCCAAATTGTCATTTGAAACTAGAAGACGGAGAATGCCCATCATGCGGCTATACGGAGAGTCAGAATGACGACAAACAAAAAAATGAGAACAAGATGAATGCAAACAAAAACAAAGAGACGCAGCGATGGGATCCCAAAGCTGACGTTGTGAAAGGCCGTTTTGTGCTTACCCCCTTGTCTGGCAAGACCAGAGAGCCAGAAAGTGACCCAATAACTTTCACCGGTAATGAAACAGAATTGAACCGCGAGAATACTGATTCGGAGAATTCTACCATTACTTCTAAGACACAGGCCATTGTGAGTTTCGAAAACGGGAAATGGACCATTTCGGATGAGAGCGAGCTTCGTTCAACCTTTGTTCAGGCTGCCCGTAAAATAGAATTGGAAAATGGAGATTTGATTCTCCTTGGTAATCAGTTATATCGATTCGACAGCATTACCGAATAAGTAGAAATGGTTGTACACAGGCTGGATTTAAAGGAAGGCAGTGTCGTTGACGGTAAGTTTGTTATCGTCAAAGAGATTGGCAAAGGATCATACGGCGACGTGTTTCTTGTAAGAGACTCACACTGCCAGTATGCCATGAAAGTGCTGCGCCTGTTCGACGTACTAAGCGAGACGCGCGATAACCTTGTCAAGTATTTCAAGCAGGAATATGAAACTGCCAAAATGCCAGGCGAATGTTTCGTTCACTCATTGGAATACTCCCAAATTAAGGGAAACCCATATTTCACGATGGAATATTGTTCCTACGGAGATTTGACGACCTATGTCGGAAAAAACACAGCATTGCTTCCGCGTCTTGCCCGTGACATTCTCATAGGATTGCATGACCTTCACTCAGCCGGTAAAATACACCGTGACTTAAAACCAGAAAACGTGCTTGTGCGTGAAAACCGGAGAGCAGCATTGACCGACTTTGGAGTTGTCGGCAACAAAGATCCCAGAAAGCGCCTATCTAGAGGATTATTCCGTCCAAGGCAGAAATTTGGGACACCAATGTATATGTCACCGGAGATGAACGACCTAAAAGGTGGTGGTATCACCTATCTGCCAACCATAGACATCTGGTCGTTTGGCGTAATGATGTACGAATTGCTCACTTTGGGTTCATTTCCTTTCGGCAATCCGGAAACAGAAGCAGATCTTCCTGAATACCAAACTAAAGCCAAGCACGAAATCTGGGATCGGCAAAAACTACATGATGCGCCATTCGGAAATGAGTGGCTGCCTATCATTGAGCGCTGCCTCAAAACCGACTATCGTGAGCGATACCAGAATGTGGCCGATGTAATGCGAGATCTAGAGATATTTGACGACATTGCGTCTTCCGAACATCGAATTGACAGGTCCTCACGCTCTGCATCAGTCACAAGGCTCGTCATTACACAAGGAGAGGGAACAGGCAAAGTTTTCTCACTACATAACCTTATTGAGGGTAAAGGAAGAATGATCCGGATTGGGCGTAACGCACATAACGATATTGTGCTGGTAGTGAATCCCAACGATGACACATATCTGTCACGCTATCATTTCACTATAGAATGTTCGCGTGACAGAAAGTATTGGATGGTAAAAGACGGGCAATGGAGGGCAGAACATCGGGATTGGATAATTTCAACAAATGGAACCTATCTGAATGCTACGCCCGTATCGCCAGAAGGCCAGCGGCTCTACACTGGTGACATTATTACAGCAGGAGAATTCAAATTAAAAGTAGAATAATTAAAAGATTGAATTATGGAAGAAAAGAAGACTATGAGGCAGTACAAGCGTACACTCCGCAGTACTGTAGGCACAGGAATGAGTGCACTTGCAGGCGGCAACGGGCGCAGGTTCTACGTTTTGGAACACCGCGACTCATCTAAGTACCACAAAGCCGGTGAGTCTCAGAAAATTATCATCGACCAGATAGAACTTGGATGCAATCCTGATTGTCAAGTCCGATTTGACCAAGAGACTTGGGGTGTTGTCAGCCGTCGTCATGCGGCCATTGAGCGCGAAGGTAATCGATGGAAACTGATACATCTGTCAACCACCAACAGTACTTTCCTCAATGGAAGGAAAATTGAATCGGAGTGGTACTTAGAGAACGGCGACGAGATCCAACTGGCTGTTGACGGACCGCGACTTGGCTTTATTGCTCCTGAAGGGAAGCAAGGTCTTGTTTCAAGTATTAAGATGACGGAGCGATTGGAACTGTTCCGCAAACAGGCTTTAAAGCCCTACAAACGCGCAATTGCTGCAATGGCTGTGATATTGGTGTTGGCAACAGGTGGACTTTGTACATGGAATGTGTTGATGCAAAAAGACTTTAACCAACAAATAGCCCAGGCAAAAAAACGATTGACAGTTATTAGTGGGAAAAATGCAGAACTCGATTCATTGTTAAAATCTGCTCGGTTAGAGCAAGCACGCATGGACTCTCTCTTAAAAGTATATAAGAACAGACCCACTGTCACAAAGATTGTATATCCCAACCCTGATGGAAATCTAGATAAGCTTTTGGCTGGCGTTGAAGATGACGTGTTCTTTATACGTACAACAAAAGTTGTTGTAACAGATGGCGAAGAAACAGTCGAAATACCTAACTATGGTTGGATTGCCACTGGTTTTCTTACTTCAGATGGTCGTTTTATCACAGCCAAACATTGTGTTGAAGGTTGGAAGTTTAAAGGTGGAACACCATCTGATGCAGAAGCGTTAGCAATGTGTGCCTTTGCCATGAATACCAAAGGGTGTAAGATAGTTGCTTACATGGAAGCTCGGAGCAAGACAAAGACTTTGACCTTTAAGAGCACAGATTTTACAATGGATAGAAGTACGGAAAAGGCGGAGACTATCACAGAAGGAATTGTATGGCATTTCGAGAATGGTTATCATTCTGATTGGGCTTATGTAAAAACTAGTCAAAAAGGCAGTATCATTGTTGATGAACAACTTTCAACTGACCTTCCCGTCGGAGCAGACTTGCACGTCCTGGGATTCCCTCATGGCTGGGGTGCTATAGACACTTATAATTTTAGTTGTCAATATGGTTCATGTAAGACTGCACAAAGGGGAATTGACAACGGAATTATTAAGGTAAGTGCTAGAAACTATGAAAGCGGGAACTCTGGTGGCCCTGTCTTATATAATGACAAAGGGAAGTTAAAGGCAGTAGGTATTGTATCTTACGGTCGAGGTGCATCTCACGGTGGTATCGTCGCATTGTCAAACCTTCATTAAAGAAAATGTTATGAAGAATGTTAAGAAATTATTACTTGTCATGATGTTGCTGGTATCTACACTGCCAGCAACATCACAGAGCCTAAGAGATTACATTAGGAGTCGAGCTGGAAATGCAGATTCTCTTGTGCTAAAAGCCGTCTCGCCTGCCTTAGGGATTATTCGTCAACAATATCGTCTTGAAAGAAACGGTGAATTTTTTGGCAAGAATAAACGGCAATTTTATGGAGAGACGTACACTTTAAGTGTAAAAGTACCAGGAAGTACGATTTTGCAGCACGCAGTTGTATTTCCTTGGAATAATGATGATGATTACCTGCGGGTAAATAGAGGAGGGAAATACAGACCTGTCCATTTTAGGAGTATGCAGCGGAAATTGACTGACAATGACTGGCAGTCTGTTGAGCTCGAATTAGGAACGCAATATGTTTCCATCCTGTCTCCCGATAGCTTGCTTTATCGTCATTCAGATGCAATGAGTGACTTCGGACTCCCTGTTGACGAAACGGATGGATTAAAGCATGGTTATCTGATATGGGCATATAGTACAACGAACCTTCAAGACAGCTCTATGCAAGTAAAACTGCAGTCGTCAAGCTATCAGATAAATGTGAAGTCAGACAGTGCATCCGTAAAATTAAAACCAGAGAACACGGAAAACCTTCTTGGTGGAATATTTGTGGTTCCAACTGTCGAACGTGCTGGACACATTAAATTGTATCTAGTAGGCGTAATATCACAAAAAGTGAAAGACGAATGGTTTCTAAATCTCTTAATTAAGAAAACTGGTGAAGTGACAAGGATTGAAGAACCTATTAAGTCTGATAAACAAAAGAAAAAGAGAAAGAAGAATGAGCCTGAACAGGCCGCTACAGAAACTCTTGACGAATCAGAACCAACTCCTATCAGATAGCGTATGACATCATTCAAGTTATTCGCCGGTACAGATGTAGGACTTCGGGATAACAACGAAGACAATTTCAGTGTCTGTCCCGATATTTCGAAGGACGAATGGATAGTTCCTGCCAACCAGCAGGAATCTATCCTTCTTGGTCCAAGCGGATGCGTCATGGTTGTGGCCGACGGCATGGGTGGTATGAATGCTGGAGAGGTTGCTTCCGATATTGCCATCAAAACCGTAGAGCAGATGTTCTCACCTTCGAAGATGCCTGCTAGTGCCATTAAAAAACCAGATGCTATCAAAGCATATCTGAAGAAAGTTATCGTCAGTGCCGATTTGAATGTCAAGAAAAGATGTAAAGAGGATCCATCTACTGAAGGTATGGGGTCTACTATCGTAATAGCATGGTTGATAGATGGAGATGTATATATTGGATGGATGGGGGATAGCCGTGCTTACTCTTTTATACAAGATAAAGGCATAACCCGTTTGTCTAAAGACCATTCATATGTACAGGAACTGGTAGATGCCAAGATGCTGACAGAAGAGGAGGCCATGAATCATCCTCAGAGCAACGTCATTATGCGCAGTCTTGGTGATGTAACTCAAAAGGCCCAACCTGACGTTATTTGCCATCCTGTGTCAAAAGACGAAATCATCCTTTTATGCTCAGACGGATTATGTGGAGTCTGCACAGATACAGCGATTGCTGAAATCGTCCAGAAAGAATCTGCAGACTTAAGAACATGCAAGGAGGTTCTGACAAATGCTGCTATAGAAGCTGATGGTAGTGATAATATCACGATTTCCCTTCTCCAAATAGTCGAAGTTGATAAATCAACACATAATAATGAGAATAAAACTTTCGTATACCTGACTTGGCAGAACATCCTTCTCTTCGTCTTTGCTATAAGTCTCGTTGCCGTTTTGGTATATGCAGGTATACAATCCTGCGACATGCCGGAGTCTCAAAAAAAAGACACCATTTCTGATTCCATAAAAGTAGTTGAAACTAAAAATGAATCTAAAGATTCAGTAATAATCGAATCAGATAAAGAAAATAACACCATATCAACTAAAACAAAAAATAAAAAAAGAGAAATCTTGCGAGAAAGAATCATTACTTCACAGGAAACTCAGAATGTTGTTGATCCGAGCACCCCAACTCCCGCTGGAGGTGCAGGTTCTTCCTCGCCTACCCCTATAAAAAAAGATAGTATCAATTAAAATATAAAGGACAATGAAAAAGATTTTATTTCTTATGCTTGCGGCATTTGCCTTAGCATCGTGTAATGATGATTGCGATCACAATTATTCTGGTGGTAGCGGTAATCCTCCTACGGCAGACATCGTTGGGGCATGGTATGAAGAAGAAGAAAACGAAGAAATGCGTTTTTCATCTTCGGGAACTTGGTACGACAAGTACTGCAATACAAAAAGGTCTTTCGAGACAGAAGGACGTTATGAACTGAGCTCAGATGGACGTAAACTGACTTATAATTACACATTCATGGGACAAACACAGTTTGCCGACTGGACTGTTTCAAATCGAGATGAACTGAGTTTTACAATCACGTCTGATAAAAATGGGACGCATGTGTTGGAGAAAATAGTGGAAACCTATAACATGCCTGTTGGTAAAACGCAACAGATTTCATTCGCCAATGACCACCCCAACGACGTCGTTCAATCGTATAAAAGTAATAACGAACGTATTGCTAGCGTTTCGGAAAATGGATTGATTACCACAAATGGAGAAAAGGGAACTGCTTATATTAAAATTGCCACAAATAACGGTAATGCATGGGTAAAAGTTGTCGTTGGTGACGAATGCCTTGATTTGTGGTATGACTATATCTCTTTGATTGGTCAAAACTATACACAAGTAAGAACCATTTTAGGGAATCCGCATCAGAATGATGGTGACCAGGGGTATTTTTATGCAATGGAACTTCATGATGTTGTTCAACAAGTAAGCCTCTGGCTGAATCCTAGGACAAGGACTGTGGAAACATTCAACTTGATACTGAAAGAAGGCGTACCTTCAGAGGTTGTACTTACATATATGGAGTCAAAATACTACAAATTAAGGGAGATTGGGAAATCCGTTCAGTTCTTGAATAATAGTACGCTTGATAACTCTATTGCAATGATAGAGTATAACCAAGATGGCGGAACAATCATTATCAATGATATAAATGCATATTATAACCTCTGGCCAGATTTTACTGGGATTTTTGGCACCGACCAAGCTGGTGTTAAAAAGGCAGCAGAAGACTTGAAGATGACTTTTTCTTTTGAAAGCAAGTCTTACTCTCCTTACGGTTCAGACTATTATACGGATGAATACGGTGCATATATGAACATATATGGCTTCGTTTATAACAAATCTGGGCAGATGTTCGAATACTGGGCCTATATGCTTGAAGATATGGATAAATTGGTTATCGCAAATGCCATTGGAGAGAAATACAATTATGACGAAAGTGAAACAAAACAAGGACTTCTCGTTTGGTATAATAAAGACAAAACAATACGTGTAAAACTTGATGTCGCAAACAATGCTGTTATTTATACAGACCTAACCCTTGAAGGATTACCCAAATGGCCTGACTATACATCTGCATTTGGCATGACTCCTGACGAACTTGTTGCCACATATGGTGAATACGGAATACTGCCTATATATTATATTGTGAACGATTATGTTGAATATGTGTATTTCAACGTAGACGATAACACAGGAAAGACTACTGCTTATCTTCTTAATTTGAATACAGGTTTCAATACGCAAGAAATACATGAATATCTATCCTCTAAATATACTTTCTATAAATCAAATGAAACAAGCACCCAATATGCATATTGCGATGGCCCGACACGTGATGTTTCTAATTTACAGATTGTATTCAACGCAGAAAGAGGGACAATCACATACTATGATATTAAACCTAATGGGAGTTCCAGTTCATCTACAAGGAAACGGATTAATAAAGTTGATATTCCTGTCATTGAAAAGCCCTCTCTGTAAAACAAGCAAATTATATTTTGCAGAAGCCGACTGATTACCCCTGTCGGCTTCTACTTTTCAAGTAGCCAAGCATCAAATATATGAAAAGGTTATTCTGCTTAATCATGATGACTGCAACAACTCATTTGCTCCATGCCCAGATCCACATGCGAATCCATCACAAAAGTGGAGGGTATAGTGACATTAAGATTGAACGGATTGACAGCTTAACATTTGTTGATGGAAGTGACTTGCCTGACGAGGCATCAAGTCTCATAGGCAGTTGGCTTTGGGGTAACGTTGAAACAGGATATTATGAATCGTTGACGTTCAATAAAGACAAAACATATACTTGCTATGATAATTATTTCATTTATGGCTTCGATACTATGACATACGGATGGTATGCGCAGTCGGGCAGCATGCTCACTATGCAATCAAATGGTTTTGGCTATCGTCGCTTACATAGATGGTTTGTGACTGCTCTTACAGAGAACGCGCTGGAAGTCATGACAAAGATGGGCATTTTCACTTACTACCGCATTCAATCTGAGGTTTACACATTAAGGATAGGTGAAGAAGCATATGCATGTGTTGATGAAGATTATTATGTATTCACAGATGGAGTAAAGGTGGCGGATATTGAAGGGAAACTTAAAGGTATAAATGAAGGAACTACATACATCCTTAAATACAATGCAGCATCGGGGTTTGTAATGGCATACAAAGTAGTAGTAAAAAAATAGTCCCGTTTAATCTTTCAGACGACAACCCCAATCCGTTAAAGAACAATAAAAGTTACCCTTTGGTAAATTACCTTTGGGTAACTTTTTGTATATTTGCACGGTATCATTAAGGATCTAAAGAAATATGTATGCTCCATTTCAATACGGGACTTTAGCAACGAAAGAGAATTTTGTTGACAGAGTAGAAGACAGAGCACAGTTGAAGAACTTTCTGTCTTCGCATATCAACGTTATGCTGGTTTCTCCACGCAGATGGGGAAAATCCTCTCTTGTAAAAGTGGCCATGGAAGAACTACTTGAAGAAGACAAGGATGTAAGAGTGTGCTATATCGATGCATTTAGTATCGGTTCTGAGGCAGAGTTTTACAGGACGTTTGCCAGTCAGGTGATTGCATGCGCTTCGAGTAAGTTGGAGAAGCGCATACAGGATGCCAAGAAGTTTCTGACAGGGGTAGTGCCGCAAGTAGTCATCAAGGATGATGTGACGAATTTCATGGCTTTTGATGTAAAGTTTATGCCACAGGAGCAAGACAAGATGGACATTCTGCGACTGCCGGAATTATTGTCACAGTCGAAGAAGATCAAGATAATCGTCTGTATTGATGAATTCCAGCAGTTAGCCAATCTTCCAGAATATAAGAATATGGAGGGTAAGATGCGCTCTGCCTGGCAGCAACAGGAGCGCGTGACGTACTGCCTGTATGGCAGTAAGCGGCACATGATGCTGGATATCTTTAACAACTCCAACTCACCCTTCTATCGTTTTGGCCAGTTACTTTTCCTGAACAAGATCCCAAAGGAAGAGTGGATGCCTTTTATTGTTGAGACCTTCGAGAAGTCGGGGAAGCATATTTCTGATGACTTTGCCTGTCGGATTTGTGATGTGACGGAGTGTCACTCCTGGTATCTTCAGCAGTGTTGTTATTTTGTCTGGAACGCTACAGTAACAGAAGTTACAGAAAAGTCTTTTAACTATGGACTGAGACAGATGGTCAACACCAATTCCCCGATGTTCCAGAGTGATACAGAAGCACTTGCTGCCAGTCAGGTGGAGATGCTTCGTGCCATCAGAGACGGTGTGCAGCAATTATCGTCAGCAGAAGCGAGGGCGAAGTACCATCTGGGTAATCCCAACACCATTAGCAAGAACAAGAAGATATTGCAGAATAAAGATATCGTGGAATTGCAAAGAGGCAGGTTGGTGTTCTTGGATCCGATTTACCGGTTGTGGTTCTCGAAAGAGTATGAGTAATCTTATTATTGTGTCCGCCGTCGAGTGTGGACAGTTGGCCATCGCTGGCCGTCAACCTACGGCGCAGCGCATCGGCAGTACAGACATCCCAGTCGAGGCCGTCCAGCCCTGTGGGCAGACATATCTTTTCATGCGATTACAAATTTACACTATGGCTGTCTGACATTGTGATACATCAGGGATGATTTTCACCTTGCTGCTCGAATTGTTTCCCTCCTGTATCACCTGAATCTGAATGGGGATGCGCTCCTGCAACTCTTCCACGTGGCTGATGATGCCTACATGCCGTCCTGACTTGGTGTGCAGCGAGCGTAGTGTGTTGACGGCGTTCTGTAACGGCTCGCCGCTGAGTGTGCCGAAGCCCTCGTCGATGAACAGCGTGTCAACCGCCAACTGCTGTCCGATGTCACTAAGCGCCAGGGCCAGAGACAGCGACACCAGGAAACTCTCGCCACCTGAGATCGTACTGGCAGCACGGCTGACATAGCCCTGATAGGCATCCTCGAGTGAGATGACGAAGGTGCCTGGTTCTACTTTCAAGGTATATCGGTCGGTCAGCGTCTTCATATAGTAGTTGGCCGAATGAATCAGGCTGGTCAGAACATAACTCTGGGCAATCTTCCTGAACTTATTGCCCGTCGCATCACCTATCAGTTGGTTCATCCTTGACCACTTCTGATACGCTGCATGCCTCTTCTCGGCCTCTTCAATCAACTTGCCAAGGTTTTTCTTATTCCCCTCGTCGGTTTTCAGCAACTGGTTAATAGCACCTTTCTTTTCCGCTATCTCAACCATCTTCGGCTCCTGTTCCTTGATACGCGCATCGAGCGCTTCGATGGTGTCGGGCGATGGGTGCTCACCTCCGCCCTCCTGCAGTTCGGGCTTGTCTTTCTGGTGCTCAAGCCGTTTCCTTTCTGCTTCCTTCATCAGCGTTTCCTTGGTCAGCACCTTATTCCTATCCGCATCGAGCAGCGCATTTGTATCGCTGATCTGAGTAGCAGTATAGCCATTCAGGGCTGTCAGTCTTTCGGTGCTGATATCCTCATGGACACTGAGGAAACAGTCCAGTTGCTGGCTGTTCACTCTGATCGTTTCTTCTGCCTGCTGCAGTCCGGCAAGGGCTGTCGCTGTCCTGCTCTTCACGTCATTGGCTTTCTTCAAGAGATCCTTTAGTTTTGCCTTGCCTGATGGAGCGAGTTCTTTCCAGGCAGGCATCAACTGCACGATTTCATCTATGACATCCTTCACCATCTGACAGTTGTTGGTCATTTCAGACAGGCTGTTGGCGAGCGTCTGACTCCGCTTGACGTTTTTCTGATAATTGCCGGCCTGCTGCTTCAGCAGTTCGGCAAACTCTGCAGGCTTTTCTCGCCAGTCGATAGTCCACTGGCCTACAATAAGCGAAGTGGCATTCTCTTCTGCCTTGGCCACATCTTCCCTTTTTGTCCTCACAAGTTCCTCGTAGGTGGAGATTCTGCCTTTGCTGTCGTTGATGGCCTTCTCTGCTTTCTGGACATCTTTTGCTCCCGGCTCTAAAACCTCCACTCTGAACTTATCAAGTGCTTTTCTCTGTTTTCTGATGGCAGCGTCCTTACCTTCGCCATCAGCGATCTTGGCTTCAAGTTCCTTTAAGGCGGCATCGGCCTGCTTCTTCAGTTCCAGCAAAGCCGCCGGGGTATGATCATCATATTCTCCGATGCCGCAAGCCTTACATGCCGCAACCACCTTCAGTTCTGCGTCTTGTACCGCCGTGTCTTTGTCAAAAGCCCCCTTGGCTGTCTGATAATTTCCTGCCGCTGTCTTTACCTCGGCCTCCAACCTATTTTTTTCATCTACCAGTTTCCTGTGCGCTTTCTCTGCCTCTTTGAACGCATCGCTTAACTCACCCACGAGTTTGGCCAGTTCGTCTTCATGCGGCAGTTCGCTCTTGATTTCCTGTCGGCATACTGGGCAGATGTCGCCGATGTGTAGTTTCTGTCGCAGCGTCTTGGCAAACTTGTTGATGGTGTCGCTCTGCTTGTCGAGCATTTCCTTTCTGTCATCCATCCTGACCTTGGCATCATGGATTTGTGACTCCATCTGCTCCAGCGCTTTCCGTTTCGTCTCGATGTCACGGCACACTTCTTCGAGAGATGCAGCAGCCGTTTGCCTGCGTTTCTTCTCATTAGCAAGCGTCTCTATACGGTCAAGGGCCGTGTTGACATGTTGAATCAGTTCCTTGTTCTTGTCACGCTGATGGCGCAAGCCGTTCAGGTTGAGCGCAGCCAGTGCTTCCTCCTGTGCCTTTATCTCACTTTCCTGTTCCTTGAAGGCATCCTGTGCCTCCTTCAAGGCTTCTTGCGCCTTGTCAGATGCAGGCTTTAGTTTTTCGGCCAGAGTCTTGTTCTCTTTGGCAATATCCGTCAGGCTCGCTGCAGTCTTCTGCCGTCCGTCTGCAATCGTGCTCATATATCCCGCAATGGTCTGGACATGCTCATACACCTCATGCTTGTCCTTCTCACCATCAATGAGGGCTGTTACGGCTTTGATGTCAGCCTCCGCCTGATGCTTCTCCTGCTCTGCGAAGGCATATCCGCCGAGCACGCTGACATAGTCTGATTCCAGAGCCGACAGTGCCCTTTGCTGTTGGGTCTTTCCGCTTTCAGCGCCTTTCTTCGCTGTCAGCCAGTTGCGGGCATCAATCGTCGAGTTCCACTGCCTGACCAACAGTTCCTTCGCCTTGAAGTCATCACTCTCCACGATGGCCTGGGCCTGTCTGTGCTCTTCCGTAGCCGTGGCGATGGCCTTTGCCAGTTCTGCATCCGTCTTTATCCACAGGAGTTTTGCCTTGTCGGTATCTACGGCATCCTTGATCGTCTTATACTGAGCATCGAAGCCTGCCATCTCTTCCTTTTTGGCAGCGACTTCCTCATCCGTCAACGTGTGAATCCCCTCCACCTGCCGGCGGGCCTCTTTCCAAGACTGCTCCTTCTGACCAGTCACCTCAAAGACTTTTTTGCCCACTTTGCCATAGATGTCCACACCGGTTATCTTCTCCAGGATGGCGGCCTTCTCGTCGTCCTTACTATTCAGGAATTTTGTGAATTCTCCCTGTGCCAGCATCGTCGTGCGGCAGAACTGGTTGAAGTCGAGTCCGATGGCCGTCTTGATCTCTGCCTTAATGCCGGCATCGTCTCTTTGTATCGTGTAGTCTGTGTCGAGATTCTTCAGCGTCCATGTCTTTCCCTGAAGATTACCCGTGGGCTTGTTTCTGGAGCGCCACACTTTCCATTGTGCCTCATAGTGGATGCCATTGCTGCCGGTGAAGGTCAGCGTCACGTATGCTTCGCCTGTATTCCGTCGCATCAACTGACGGGGGTCTTTTATCGTCACATCCTCTTTGCCGTCCTTTGTCTCGCCCTGCATCAGCGTCCCAACCAGCCTTGGTGTGTTGGCAAAGAGTGCCAGACAGATGGCATCCAGTATCGTAGACTTGCCTGCGCCAGTCTTTCCCGTTATGAGGAACACCTCACTGCCGGCCAGCGGCTGTGCCTCAAAGTCGATCACGGCATCCTCTATCGATGCGATATTGTGTATGGTCAGTCTCTGCAATTTCATACGAAAATTAACTATGCTGTCTACTGCGTAGAACAGCGGGTTTTACATTCTTTTTGTCTTATTATGAGTCATGAGACAAGAGAAGAGAGAGCACTCACTGGTGGGCAAGTGCGGACTGACATTTTGGGCAATTGATATGTTTATACAGCAGAGTCGTATGGAATTTTCATACTCGTGCTCTTACGTCACAAACTTTGCCTCTCTGCTGTTGGGACCAGTTTCATAATCGGACTCGGGTTGTTCCAGTAAAAATCGGCCTGTAGGATTGCCTAGTCCCAGTTTCATTTTATGGAAAGTAGGCTAATCTTTCTTCTTGATGAGGGACACCTCATATCCGAGTTTCTGCAACTCGCTCTTGAGATAGTCCTTCCGCTTCTTTTCAATCTTGCTTGGCACATACTGCTCTCCCTGCTCATGGTAGCGTCCGCCTGTGGAGATGACGTAGTGTACGGCCTTGAGGATTGAGTGTCCTAGGGTAGACCGTCATGTCAAGTCCTATCTCGGCTATCAGGTCCTCCAGGGTGCGGTCGTGCAGTCCAGGTATCTCGTCCAGACGCTCCATCACCTCGGCATAGGGAGCGACAATCTCCTTGATGCGACGGTCAAGTTCGGCAATCTCTACCGTCAATTTGCGGTTGCACTCCCTGATGCGCTGGAGCAGTAACTGGCATATCCACTCGCTGTCGTTCTTGTCCGTCTTGTGACCCGGCACATTCTTGATGTGACGGGCATTCACTATCCAGACATGAGGGATATGACCCTCGAACACGTTGTATATGGGCTTCCAATATACGCCCGTGCTCTCCATTGCAACATGAGTGATACCCAACGATACCAGCCATTCTCTCAACTCTGTCAAAGAACTCGTGAAGGTGTCAAAGCTGCGGGTCTCCTTCAGGATGCCCTCGCCACGGACTGTCGCTACCACCACCTCCTTGTGGATGTCCATGCCGCAACCGTGCGACACGACCTGCGTGAATTCAACTGCTGCCATAATCTCGATATTAGTGTAACTATATAACGAGGCGGCAGCCCCTTTTCATTCACTTTGGCGAATTTAAAATATTCATGAGGGTTTCATATCCTTTTATTGTTTAGCGTTTGATATTTGGTGGCAAAGTTACGAATGTTTTTTGGAAAAACATCATAACCTATCGATTTTAAATGGTAAAAAAAAGATAAATAGAGTGGATAATTGAATTATATTATGTATCTTTGCCTTCCTAAATGAAGTAAAAGATACGTGATATCAATGAAACTGCCGTTCAATATTATTCAACTGCTGAAGACGAAGTCTGGAAATATGCTTCGTCAGCCTTCTGATTGCGAATACCTCTCTCTCGACATCGAAAGCAAAAGTGGTGTTCGTATCGGTGCCACAACGCTCAAGCGGCTCCTCGGATTTGCTCAGGATGAGCGGACGCCTCACCAGAGTACTCTCGACGGCATTGCCCGCTATCTCGGCTATGCCCATTGGGAAGAACTGTCACAGATAGAAGACGAGGGCAACTCCGATTTTGAAGCACCAGAGGGCGAACTCCGCTCTGCTGGCCTTAAGCCGGAGGCATGTGTTGAGATTGCTTACCTCCCGGATAGGAGGGTACGGCTGCGCTATCTTGGCGATATGCACTATCAGGTTGTCGAAAGCGTGAACAGCAAGTTGCAGGCTGGCGATGAAGTCGAGATTCTTAACTTCGTACACCACCATCCGCTGCTGGTAGCAAACGTCTGGCGCAATGGCGAGTCCTTGGGGCAGTTCACGGCAGGCCGAGTCTCTGGTCTGTCTTCCATCAAGATTCTGCAGGCATGATGGAGTCTTCGCAGTTCACGAATCAGCAGCCGTCTTTCGAGGCGATGGAACAGATAGCTTCACCGGGAGCCACCTGCGACACTTTTATCGTCAAACTCTATGGCAAACTGCACTTTTTAAAGCGCCTGAAACCTCAGTTTGCCAGCGATATACGCTATCAGGAGGCCTTTCGGAAAGAGTTTGAGACGGGCTATCGTCTGGAGCACCCCCATCTCGTCAGTTATATATCCCTCTCTGACGACGGCATCCTGATGGAATATGTTGATGGGGAGACGCTCTCACAACGTTTATCACGTGATCCGGATTATTTTGAAAACAGGAGTAACTCCGATAAATTCGTCCATCAGCTGCTCGATGCCGTTGCCTACCTGCACAACCATCAAGTGCTCCATCTCGACTTGAAGCCTGAGAATATCCTGCTCACTCATATCAACGACGATGTGAAACTCATTGATCTCGGTTTTTGTCGTACAGATGCATTCGTGGATACACAGGGCTATACGTCCGGCTTTGCTGCCCCAGAACAATTATCGGGTGGGGAAGTGGATGTGCGCACAGACATCTATGCTTTCGGCAAGATCCTTGCACTTCTCCCCAACCATTCTTTATATAATAAGGTGATAGCCCGCTGCACAGCCGAGAACCCTTCAGCCCGCTATCAATCGATAGATGAAATCCTCTACGATATTAATCACAGACGGCGGTATTTCCTTTACGCAGCAGCCTTTGCGGCTATTGTGGCAGTGTTGGCAATAGGTATCGCATTGCTGACCCATCGAGAGGTTGCCGCCCCAGTAATTCAGGAGACACCAGCGGATTCCGTCGTACAGATGGTGAATCAAGGGAATCAAGGGGACAGGTCGCTTGATTCTGCTCGCCAGAATCATGAACCTGTCCCCCTGATTCCCCCTCAACCTCCAAAGAAGGATGAGCAAACACTATGCAAGGAGGAAATGGCACGCCTCATTGACAAAGCCTACCACTCCACCATCTATACTTTTCGCGATTCACTATTTCCCCCGCCGGTCAATTATCCAGGTGATCCTTGGGCAGATGCTTCTACAGCCTTTCACGATCAGGTGGTACAGATTGGTGATCGTCTGGTGAAGAAATATCCGACTATCCCCGAGAGTTTCATCCGTCAGGAGACAGAAATGAGATTTCAGGGACTTGTCACTTATGTATTCAACCAGATGCGCACCAACGCCCAGCAATAAAAATCTCTCTAAATATTTGGCGCATTGCCAAATTATTCCTATCTTTGCACCGAGATATTCATTTAAAACCAAAAATCGATATGGAAACAACAAAAAAGAGAACGCGTGAAGAAGTCCGTGCAGCTTTTAGGGCTTTCATGCAAGAAAGAGAAAAAGAACAATTAGCTGCTCAAATGAGACATCCACATCCTTCACTGGTGGCAGAAGGCTCATAACGCTGCCACCTTTTAATACCTTAAAGACTATGATTACATTAAATATTGAAAACATTAATAGACAATCACCTTATTTTGTGACCTGTGAGGCTGATAGTGTTTATTATTTCTATACCGATTTCGGTGTTGGCTATAATATAGTTATTAAGCCTAACGACATCTCTTTAGACAGAATAATGATGTGATGCTTTATGTTACTGAAACCAAAGATTCAAAGCAGGCTTTCCGTAATCGTCTTTTTCTTCAATGGTTCAACACTTACGAAAACAAAAAGCGTTTCTTTATTAAAACAGCAGAGGGAAAGATGGATGGTAAGATGAATTTTATGGCAATGATATCACGTAAAGATAATCCGAATCTTCAAAGAGCTGTTCAAGAGTTTGATGATACTGTATCTTTCTTATTTGACTAGTAGGACCTTTAATCTTTATAAAATGGAAGAAATGGTCATGCTGTTTCTTCCATTTTTCATCTTTGTTTCGTACCTTTGCCCTCAAAAGGACTGATGGCAAAGATGAATTACAAACTTATAATGGGTTTGATGGCAGCTATGATGCTGCTGTCGTGTGATTGTCCTTATCTTGATAAGGAAGAAGATGTGTATCAGCAGAATAATCGCAGTATTAATGGTGATGTGTTTTTTGCAGATGATCTTCTTGGCACTTGGCAGTGCTATTACCCAATGATTATTGGTGGCGTAGAGTTTAAGCAAATCAAGTTTCTGTCGAATGGCAAGGCTGATATCACGATGGCCAGGCAACGTGATACAGAATGGTACACTGAGACCTACGACTATGCCTACTATGGCAATACGCTTCGTTTCTCCAGAAAAGGAAATAACATCTCCCTCCATATCGATGGCTATCTGTTCCCAGAACTATATCTGAGAGATTCCTTTGGCCGCTATACAATGGCTAAGCGCAAAGCTGATGGATGCTAAATAAGAAAAAGGTATGAGATATTATTTTTTACTATTACTTGTCTTTACGATGAGTCATAGGGGCAATGCCCAGGAGATTGAGACAATTGAAAAGTTCGCATCTGGCTATATCAATGGCACTTACATGAACAAGTTTAAGTCCATTGATGGTGTGCTTTATGCTGTTGGTTATGAGGGTACCAAGGATTGGATATTGGTTAGGTATCCAGCAGGAAGCAGGAATACCGTCTATCATGTTCACTCTAATTGTCGTCGTATTGCCAAAGGAGCATTCGAGGGAGCGAGTTATCTTCAGGAGATATATCTCCCTGAGACGGTTAGTTTCATTGGCGAAGATGCTTTCTCTAGATGCATCTCTCTCCAGGGTATCTACTATGAGGGAAACGATGTGTCAGCAGTTAGAGGTATCACTGCCAATGCCAAAGAACATAATGGTGAGGTTGAGGAAGTCGCTCGTTACAACCTCTCTGGTCACCCATGTAAGCCATACGATAAGGGAGTGCAGATAGTTGTATATTCCGACTATACCACAAAGACGATCATTATCGAGTGAATTGTATTCGATAAAAAACTCTCTAAATTTTTGGCGCATTCAAAAATTAATCTTATCTTTGCGGCGAGATATTCATTTTAAACCAAAAATCGATATGGAAACTAAAGTAAAAAGAACACGTGAGGAAGCCATTGAAGCGTTCAAGGACTTCATGCGTAGAAAGAAAGAGCGTCAGACGCAGGCAAGAATTGAGTTGGAGATGTTGAGTAAACAAGGATTCTTCGACAATTAAAGTTTCACCCTTAAATCTTTCTTACTATGAACACGCTCAGATTGGATATTATCAATCTGCATGCACCCTACAGGGTTCGGCAGAGAGAAGACAAACCACAAACTTATTATTTCAAAACAGATTTTGGAATAGAATTTAATATCAGTTTAGAAGAGGACTTCTCGATTGTACCAAGTGGGGCTTATGCTCTTGATATAACGAATAGAGAGCACAAACGCTCACCATTGGATCCAAAATTCAAACAAACACTTATTACTATTGTTGAAGAGTTCTTTGAACAAAATAATGATGTAATGCTCTACATTACTGAGACAGGTGACAAGAAACAAGCCTTTCGAGATCGTCTTTTTGTCAGGTGGTTTAATACGTATGAGCATAAGGATCGGTATTTTATACAGACAGCAGAGGGTATGATGGAAGAGCAGATGAATTTTATGGCAATCATCTCTCGAAAAGACAATCCCCATTTGTATGAGAAAGTTGAGGAGTTTAATGAAATTGTCTCAATTTTATTCTCCAATTCCCAATAAAAGTAAAATGGAAGAAATGGTCGCACCGTTTCTTCCATTTCTCATTTGATATGCCTACCTTTGCAGAAAATTGGAAGTATAATCCTCAAAAAAGTAAAAGTGATTATGAAAAGAATGATGCTATTACTGGCCTTCTGCGGTATGCTGACAGCCGCGATGGCAGACTGGACCTCCGAGTTGCGCATTACCTCCACAGGTGGTACAGTCCAAATCCAGACATTACGATAAGAATTAATAGTCGTTTTACCTAAAAAACGGCAATTGAAAGCACAAAAATAAAAAATAATGCGTACTTTTGCAAAAAATACAGCTCACATTGAACGTCGTTTCAAAATAAATGCTTATCTTTGCACACGTGGCGGAAGGACCGCCGCAGTCGTAACATCGGAAGCGTTTAGCTTTTTCCAAACTGAGAACTTCGACAACTCTCACGAGAAAATGGAAAGGGAAAGACGTTCTTCCCTTGGCTATGATAGTATAGGTATATACCTACACATCATACAAGGGTGTGAGCTGTTTTCTAATCTTTTTCTCGGGCAGTCGAAGGCCTTCAGTTGGATTAGCTGACAGGCTCACACTTCTTTTTGTCGTGACTATTGTTTATCTAAAAACTATTTCTATTATGAAGCCAGAAACAATTCGAATGTTGGAGGAATGGAGGAAAAACTCCTTTGAACCAAAACAAGGAATTATTGTCACAAGGGATTATTTGTGTGAAGATAATGATTCTATAGAACTAATGTGGTTTGCTGAATATACAGAAAATGGCAGAACGCGCATTATCAAATTTATTGTAAAGAATATTCCGGACGACATCGTCTCATTAAATATACAGATAGACAATATAGAGAAAAATGAGTTGAGAAAGCAATTTTAAAATAAAGTATAAAATCCGTAGATTAATAATTTTGATAACCCCCTAAAACGTTATAATTATGGCAAAATTTCAATGTACAATTTGTGGACACATCCATGAAGGTCTTGAAGCACCAGAAAAGTGTCCTGTATGCAAGGCTCCATCATCTAAGTTTACAGTAATAGACAAAGGGGCACAAAAAGCCACAAAACTTCAAAAGATTAATGAGGAAGATTACGAAATCATTAAGAAGATTGAAGTTGATGGCTATATGAAGGCTGTAGAATGGTATCAGGAGAATTATGATTGTGAACTTGCTGATGCAAAAGAGGCTATCAAATCAATTAAAGAAAAATATAATGTAGGTAGTAATGATGAAGATGAAATATTGGCAATGTATAACTCGAACCCAGCTGCTTTGCAAGTTGTGAAATGGTATAAAGAAACGTATGGTGTTGACTTAAAGGAAGCAAAAGAACGGGTTTTTGAAGTATTGAATAAGAATAACATCGCAGTAGGAGGAGGCAGTGGTAGCGGATGTATGATAACCATTTTGATAGCCATAACATCAACTCTCTCAGTTCTATGTCTATTATGATAATGTATTATGGCACTAATTGACGTTGTAAAATGGGAATCAAATCCTCATGAGATAGCTCATAAGTTCCCATCGGAGGATCTGAGATTGGGAACCCAGCTTGTGGTTCATGCAGGACAGACGGCTTTCTTTGTGAAAGGAGGCCAAGTATTGGATTCTTTTGAAAGTGGTACTTATACCATTAAGACAGCCAATATCCCTCTGCTTGGAAAATTGATTAATCTGCCTTTTGGTGGTGATACGCCTTTCCAAGCTGAAGTGTGGTTTGTGAATACATTGGCCATTCTCGATACGAAATGGGGAACTCCATCACCAATCCAATTGGAAGATCCTAGGTACGAGGTGATAGTGCCTGTTAGGGCCTTTGGGCAGTATGGCATAAAGGTAAGTGATCCACGATTGTTAATAGAATCGTTGGTAGGCAATATGGCAACCTTTAGTGTTAGTAAGATAGATTCTTACTTCAAAGGCGTTTTGCTATCTCGTTTTGCCAATCTTCTTTCTGATAAACTGAATAAAGATGGGATTTCTATTCTGACCATCAATTCGCATCTTAATGAATTGTCAGAGTTCATTGTTCAGTCGTTACAGCCAGACTTCAATAAGTATGGTGTGGGGCTGGAGAACTTCTATGTGGTATCTGTCAATGTGCCAGAGGACGATCCAAGTTTCATCAAGTTGAAAGAAGCCAAGGAACTGATGGCCAAGATTAAGATTGCTGGACGTGACATTTATCAGATGGATAGGAGCTTCAACGTGCTTGAAACTGCTGCAGGGAATGAAGGAACTGCTGGTAACTTGATTGGCGTTGGAATGGGTATGAATGCTGGCATGGGGTTTGCTGGACAAATGGCAGGATTAGCAGGACAACACATGAATACTCAGGCAGCTGTACCTCCTCCAATTCCACAATCAGCCAGCTACTTTATTGCTGTCAATGGTCAGCAACAAGGACCATACGATGCAAATACCCTCATGAGTTATATTGCTCAGGGGCAGATACAAAGAG
>OCVV012832409.1_pt1 | contig 23836 bp, 22 predicted proteins | sample 1539721 | NCBI WGS metagenome assembly OCVV01 (sample SAMN02144230, study PRJEB22623) | gut metagenome | biome: sheep rumen | host: Ovis aries | place: New Zealand
TTCGAACCGGGGACACACGGATTTTCAGTCCGATGCTCTACCTACTGAGCTATGGCACCATTGTTTTTCGTTTGCGGGTGCAAAGGTAGGGGTTTTTATTTAATCTGCAAAATTTTTGAAGAAAAAAATATGAATATCGTTGCATTTTGTTGAGTTGAGAGGTAGAAATGGGGCTCTTTGCACAGGATTGGAGGACAAATTCATTGTTTTTTCTTGGAGAGACGAATGCCTATGTCGGATATGCCTGCAAGCTGTGGGTCGCGCATGGTGTGGGTGATGGCAAGGCGATAGGTTCGGCATCCACTGAGGTGGATGGTGTAGGGCTGTGCATGAGTTTCGTAATGGAGTATGCCTTTGCCTGCCGTGCGGTCGAGGGCATCGAAGATGTTGAAGTCGAGGCGGTCGGTGCGCACGGGACGTGCCATTTGGACGATTTCGACGAGCGTGTCCGAACTGACGATGGGGAATGTTTCCTTATACACCTTTTTGGGTGTCATCCACCAATGCTTCGGTCTGATGTGTACGGTGGTGTCCTCCACGAAGACGTGTCCACGGGTGGTGTGGATGCGTTGGTAGCGCACGGGGTTGGGGATTTCCTGCAATGCCACTCGCAACTGGAGGTTGCGGTAGGGGTAGGCATTGGTGGTGCGCACGGTGAGGAGCAGGTCGGTGTCAATCGGTTTGGTCTGCTCTGGTATATATATAAATAATGTGTCAGACTTCTGCCACGACTGTTCATCGACAGCTGCAAACTTGTCGAAAAAGATTTTCTCGCCCTCTTTCTCTTGCAGGTGCTCCACTTCGGTGTGGTGTGTGCAGGCTGCGAGGGAGAGGAAGAGGACGAGAAGCAAGGTTATGTTAACGAAGCGTGTCAATGCTATTTGGGGGCTTGGTTGGAGGAATTGTTGGAAGGGTTGTTGGGACGATTCGGACGGTTTGGCTTGTTTCTGCGTGGACGATTGGCTGGTGCTGCTTCGTTGGCAGATGGAGCAGGAGCTGCGTTCTTGTCGTCCTTGTTTTCTTTGGCAGGGTTGGAGGCGGCAACTTCCTTTGGAGCGTTCTGCTTTTTAGCTGGTTTGGCATCGTTGCGCTTTTCGGCATCCTCGCCTTTGCGTCGCTTGTTCTTCTTGTTGGAGCGTGAGCGGTCGAAGCGATTGATGTTCTCCTGGTCGAGCAGGTCTTTCGACTCTTCGCGAATGGGTTCGCCGTTCTCGGTGAGCGCTTCTGGTTTCAGTCCCTCGCGGTTCATGCTGATGATTTCGAAGGCGCGACGGGAAGAGATGGTGTGCGCATTGGCAAGCACGTGCTTGTCGGTAGAGTAGGTGATGAGGTGCGCAAGGATGTCTGCCTTGAAGAAGAAGTATTCGCCGTCCTTGGTGTGGAGGGTGATTTCGCGTGATGGCAGTCGCTTGAGCGACTCAACGTACTGGTCAACTTCGTAGTTGAGGCAGCACTTCAGCTTGGCGCATTGTCCTGCCAGTTTTTGCGGATTGAGGGAAATGTCCTGGAAACGAGCGGCACTGGTGCTCACGCTGGAGAAATTCGTCATCCACGTGGCGCAACAGAGCTCTCGACCGCATGGGCCGATACCACCGATGCGTCCTGCTTCCTGACGAGCGCCAATCTGTTTCATTTCGATGCGCACACGGAAACGCTCTGCCAGTACCTTGATGAGTTGGCGGAAATCGACGCGTTCGTCAGCGATGTAGTAGAAGATGGCTTTGTTGCCATCGCCTTGGTATTCCACGTCGCCAATCTTCATTTTCAAGCCGAGGTCGAGTGCGATTTGGCGTGATTCAATCATCGTCTCGTGTTCGAGGGCTTTTGCTTCGCGATATTTCTCCATATCGACGTTGCGGGCACGGCGATAGATACGCTTGAGTTCCACGTCGGGCTTGAGGTTGGCTTTCTTGATTTGCAGTGCCACGAGTCGTCCCGTCATGGTGACGGTGCCGATGTCGTGTCCTGGGTTTGCCTCCACTGCCACGATGTCGCCTTTTGCGAGGTCGAGATTGTTGGAGTTGATGAAATATCCCTTGCGAGGTGGCTTGAACTGCACCTCCACGATGTTGCTCATTGCCGCGTTGTCGGGCAGGTCGGCGAGCCAGTCGTATGTGTTGAGCTTGTCGGTTTGGCGATTGCAGCCTTTTGCGCAAAGTCCGCGTCCGCCTCCGCAGCAGATTTGATAGTCAGACATAAGTGTTGTGAGTGTATGTGTATGTTTGCTTATCGGTTTTTAATTAATACAATCATTTTCAGGGCAAAATCGAAGAAGAGAATCTTGGGGTTCGCATTCTGCTCGATGTCTCGTTGTGCGAGGGAAAGCTCCGTCATGATGCCGATGACGTTGCGCTCGTTGATGAAGGGGGCGAACTTGACGGCGAACTGGCTTTCTTCCTCGTTCATGTAGTTGAGGATGGGGCGATGGAAGTTGTAGATGAAGTTCTCGCGCAGCAGTCGCTGGCAATAGACGAGGAATGTCTTCTGTCGTTCGCGTCCTAAGGATGCCACCTCTTCGCTCCATTCCTTCATTTCCTTCACCTTTCGCATGTAGGAGAGACGCATGAGTCGGACGAAGAGTTCGAAGTATTCCGATTCGTCCGTGTCGCTGGTGATGGCACGCAGTGCTGCTGTCATGCTGCCATTGGCAATGTGTGCAATGCGCTTGGCTTCGTTCTCGGCAATGCCGTTCCTGGCGATGAGTGCCTGTTCGATTTCCTTTTCTGGAAGGACGGGAACGTCAATCATCTGTGTGCGGCTGCGGATGGTTTGCAGCACGAGGTCGGGACGCTCGCTGACCAAGAGGAACACCGTTTGCTGAGGCGGTTCTTCCAAGAGCTTGAGCATCTTGTTGGCACAGGATTCGTGCATCTTCTCAGGCAGCCAAATGATGCACACTTTGTAGCCTCCTTGACTTGACTTGAGCGAGAGTTTGCGGGCTATGGCATCGCTCTCTTCCACGTACATGAGGAGTTGCTGGTTCTCGGCTCCCGAAGCTTTCATCCATTCGGCGTAACCGAAATAGGGATTGTCGAGGAGCAGTTCGCGCCACTCTGTGAGGAAGTCGTCGCAGAGGTTGACCTTGCCTGCCTTCTTCTTGAAGATGGGGAAGGCGAAGTGGAGGTCGGGATGCTGTAGTTTCTCAGCCATGATGCAGGCGTTGCAGTGTCCGCAAGCGTGGTCGAGTGGGGCAACTGGTTCGGGGTCGCCAAACATGCTGGGGCCATTGTCCTGCGGCATCTTGCCCGTGCAAAGCAGATACTGGGCGAAAGCCACTGCCAAGGGCAACGCACCGCAACCCTCTTTGCCACAGAGCATAAGCGCATGAGGCACGCGTCCGTTCTGTGCGTCCTTGATGAGTTTGTGCTTGATGGCTTCTTGGCCTATGATGTCGGTGAACTGCATGTGTTGACGATGTGAATCAGTCGTGGGTAATCAGTGAGGTTTTTGTTAGGATTGGCTGAACGGACGAGGGCTCAACGTTTTCGTGACGAGGGCTCGTTGTCGTTCAGACGAGGGCTCGCTATTGAAATAACGAGGGCTCGCGCATATAGTTGAATCGAAATAGCGCTTGGGTGCTTAGTAAATGGCGGTTGCGATTTGACGAATGGAATCGACAGCCGACATGGTGTAGAAGTGGATGGATGGCACACCGTGCTCGATGAGTTCTTTGCACTGTGCTATGCCCCATTCGATGCCGAGTTGCTTCATTTCCTCGTCTGTCTTGCATTTCTCTGCCTCCTTGCTCAGTGCTTCGGGCAGGTCGAGGTGGAATGTCTTTGGCACCACGGTGAACTGGGAGAGCTTGCTGAGTGGTTTCAGTGCAGGGATGATGGGGATGGTGATGCCGTTTGCACGAGCTTCTTTCACGAAGCTGAAGTATTTCGAGTTGTCGAAGAACATCTGTGTGATGGCGTAGTCGGCTCCCATTTCCTGCTTGCGCTTGAGGATTTGCATGTCGTAGCCGATGTTGGGTGCTTCCTCGTGCTTCTCTGGATAACATGCCACTCCGAAGGAGAAAGGTGTGCCAGGATGCTTGATGGGAGTACCGTCCATGAAGAAACCATCGTTGAATTGGTTCACTTGCTGGATGAGTTCGGTGGTGTGGGAATAGCCTCCAGGTGTTGGCTCGAAGCGGGATTCGTCCTTCGCCTTGTCGCCACGCAGCAGGAGGAGGTCCTTGATGCCGAGGAACTGGAGGTCGAGCAGCATGTACTCGATGTCTTCCTTGGTGAATCCACTGCAAACGACGTGGGGCACGACCTTGATGTCGTACTTGCGCATGATGGCAGAAGCCACGGCGATGGTGCCTGGACGACGGCGCAGACGGGAACGCGTGAAGGTGCCGTCGGGCTGCTCGTTATACACGTATTCGCTGCGGTGCGTGGTGATGTTGATGTACTTGGGTCCGAACTCTTTGAGCAAGTCGATGGTGCGGAACAAACTGGCTGTTCCGTTTCCCTTGAGTGGCGGTAACACTTCAAAGGAAAAACTCGTTGATTTCTCTTCGGTTATGATGTCAGAAATGCTCATTTCTTTCAATGGAATTTGAAGTGCAAAGTTAACCCTTTTTTCCGAGATATGAGGAATTTATGGGAGAAAATTGCTTGCGTTTACAAAAATGATGTGTAACTTTGTGGCCAAATTGATTCAAACAAGAAAATTATGACTCGTGCTATTATAACGGTTGTTGGCAAGGACACGGTGGGTATCATTGCCAAGGTCTGCACGTATTTGGCAGACAAGAACATTAACATTCTGGATATTTCGCAAACCATTGTTCAGGAGTTTTTCAACATGATGATGATTGTCGATATGTCGAAATGCACATCGCCATTCAACACGGTTGCTGACGAACTGGCAGAGGTGGGCACGCGTACTGGCGTGCAGGTGAAGTGCCAGTTGGAGGATATTTTCAGTAAAATGCACAGGATTTAAGGCAGGCTCTTATGATTAACATTTCAGAGGTTATCGAAACCAACAAAATGATTGAGCAGGAGAATCTCGACGTGCGAACTATCACGCTGGGAATCAGTCTGCTGGATTGTGCTGACTCCGACTTGGAGGCTTGTTGCCAGAAGATATACGACAAGGTGACGACGAGGGCTCGCGACTTGGTGAAGACGGGTGAGGAAATCTCGCATGAATTTGCCATCCCGATTGTCAACAAGCGCATCTCGGTGACGCCCATCTCGATTGTGGGAAGTGCCTGCTGCCACACGCCTAACGACTACGTGAAGATTTGCCAAACGCTCGACCGTGCTGCGCATGAAGTGGGCGTGAACTTCATCGGTGGATTCAGTGCTGTGGTGTCGAAAGGCATGACACGTTCCGACGAACTGCTCATCCGTTCCATCCCTGAGGCTTTGGCAACCACGGAGCGCATCTGTTCCTCTGTGATTGTGGGTAGTACGAAGACTGGCATCAATATGGACACGGTGCGACTGATGGGCGACATCATCAAGGAAACGGCTGAGGCGACGAAGGACCGCGATTCCTTGGGCTGCGCCAAACTGGTGGTGCTTTGCAATGCTCCCGACGACAACCCGTTCATGGCTGGCGCGTTCCACGGTGTGAGCGAAGCCGACGCCATCATCAATGTGGGTGTCAGCGGTCCAGGCGTTGTGAAGTATGCTTTGGAACAAATGGACAAGGACGGCTTGCAGAATTTCGAGGTGCTTTGCGAAACCATCAAGCGCACGGCTTTCAAGATTACGCGTGTGGGACAGCTTGTGGCTCAGGAGGCTTCGAAGCGTCTCAACATTCCGTTTGGCATCATCGATTTGAGCTTGGCACCGACCCCAGCCATTGGCGATTCCGTTGCCGACATCCTTCAGTGCATCGGTGTGGAAAGGGCTGGTGCTCCAGGAACCACGGCGGCTTTGGCTCTGCTCAACGACCAAGTGAAGAAGGGCGGTGTGATGGCATCGAGCTATGTGGGCGGTCTGTCGGGCGCTTTCATCCCTGTAAGCGAGGACCAAGGCATGATTGATGCCGTGAATGCTGGTGCGCTGACCATTGAAAAACTGGAAGCGATGACTTGTGTTTGTTCGGTGGGGCTGGATATGATTGCCATTCCTGGCGACACGCCAAGCACGACGATTGCGGGTATCATTGCCGACGAATCGGCGATTGGTATGGTCAATCAGAAAACCACGGCTGTGCGCATCATTCCTGTCGTTGGGAAGGATGTAGGCGACATGGTGGAATTTGGTGGATTGTTGGGTTATGCGCCTGTCATGCCAGTCAATTCGTTCGCGTGCAATCGTTTCGTGGATAGAGGTGGACGCATTCCTGCGCCTATCCATTCTTTCAAGAACTGACAATCAGACATGAAGATAAAGAAAAATGGGACTGTAAGCGATGATGTTCTGCTTACAGTCCCATTTTGTATTGTTTCTCGCCTTCGTTCGTGTTGACAAAGAAGAAAAGGCTGTCGGCTTTGTCTTTCACGTGATAAAGCGGAAGGCTGAGATATGATTTTTGTGTGTATGACTCGGGGTCGGTCGTTGGTCGCTGGTGAATCAGACTGACGTGCATGATTGTTTTGCCTGTTGAGGCTGAGACAGTGGTGCTGTCGATGCTGAAGGCAAATTTGTGGGACGCTACGCTGGTTGTGAGATAACCAAAATTCATGTTGAAGTAGCGGTCGGTCTGCCATGTGCTATACACTTGCACAGGGCTGTGCTCATGCGTTTTCAGACGGTCGGAGGCAACGGGGAAAGATGAGAAGATGTTTTGCAGTTGATAAATCTTGGCATACTGCGTTGCCTTGCCACTCTCGTCTTTCACCGCTTCGTACACGGTGATGCAACGATAGGTGCTGTCAGCTGCTGAGGCACCAATCCGCTGATTCTTCAAGTAGAGTATTTCGCCGTTATCTCTTTTGATGTAGGCGATGGTCTTGTCTGCATTCGATGTGGCATCCACCAGTTCTGTCACGACGGAAGGATAGGTGTAGTCGTCATCGTTCGAACAAGCCGAGAACAACAGGATGAATCCGCTGAGCATGAATAACTTGAAGAAGGTTGGACTGGTCTTTCTCATGTGCTTCTATTGTTTTCTTGTTGCTTCTTCGTGATTGAAAACCACGTTGGCATACATCGTGAGGAAACGCTCGGTGAGGAACGGCATGTCGGGCTTGTCCAACTGCACCATCGAGAGTTTCTTCTGCATGTACCCTTCGAATTGCAACTTCTGTTCTGCCGTGTATTTGTCAGCAAAGCTGTTGCTTCCACGGAGCAAGTCGGCTGCAATGTAGTTGTTAGGGTAGAGCTGGTAATGCGAATGAATCTCCTGGTCGATGTGCTCAGCCACAGCTTTGTAGTAATCAGCCTTTGGCATGTCAGTTGGCAAGGTGTCGAGCCAGTCGTTGATACATGGAGCAGCATGGTAGTGGATGTGTCCCTTCGGACCGAAGATGCCAGTGCGCATGTTGTCAAGGTCGTCTTGCTGACTCTTCTTGAAACCTTCGATGTCGCGCTTGTTCTGGAACTCCTGTGCCTTGAGGTAGTCGCAAGGATCGAACTCATAACTGATGGAAAGCGGAACGATGTTGAGTTCTCGCAGGTCTCCACCCATTGCCATCATCTTCAGTACGCTCTCCTGTGTGCGGTCGTTGGAGTCCTTGGCACGTCCTTCGCGCTGGGCAATCCATAGGTTTTCATGCTTTTCCGTGATGGCAAAGTGCATGTATCGTGAGAGCTTGACGGAAGCTAAGAGCATCTGGCGCATGGTGAGTGCTCGCTGCACGATGAACGACTTGTTGACACGCACCAACTCGCGAATCCACGGCTTGATGAGCAGATTGTCGCCGATGGCAATTTCCGCTGTTGTCAATCCGTTGTCTTGCAGCACATAGCAGAGGAAGGCTGAATCGAGCACAATGTCGCGGTGATTGGAGACAAACGTGTGGCATCTCGTCCTTTCCGTGTCGTTGACCACGGAGGAGAAATCTGATGTCAGTCCTGCTGAGGCATGTTCAAGAAGCTGTGTGAGAACAGGATAGACGAGTTTGGCTTGCAATTCCTGTGCTGTCTTGGTGGATCGAATCAAGGCTGCCACCTGTTCTATCGGGATGTTCTGATAGACCGTCTTGAGCGCGGACAGAAAATCAGGATTGGCAAGCAGACGGTCATACACTTCGGGCAATTCCTCTGGCAGATAAGGACGAATGTCGTCGAAATCGTGAATGTTCATAGCTTCTTCTTGTTTTTGGGGTTCTGAATGGATGCTCTTGCTTGGGAAAACTCTTAAGAGAGCTTCACGGCAATGATGTCGGAAAGCATGTCCTTCATCTCAATCTTGGCGTAGGCGGCTTGCTGAGGAATGAAGGATGTGGCTGTCATGCCAGGAGTGGTGTTGACTTCGAGGAGGTTGATGATGTCGATGTCCTCGCCCTGTGCATTCTTGCTGTGCGAAATGATGTAGTCGATGCGGGCAAGACCGCTGGCACCAATGATGTCGTAGATGGCAGCGGTGAGTTTCTTCACGCGCTCTGTCGTTTCTTCAGGCAGACGTGCTGGCGTGATTTCTTCCACAGCACCGTTGTACTTGGCATCGTAGTCGAAGAATTCGTTGTGCGAAACCACTTCGGTGATAGGCAACACATGCACACCGTCTTTTGTCTTATATACGCCGTTGGCAATCTCTGTTCCCACGAGCATACTTTCAATCATCACTTCGGGGCTTTCTTTCATGGCCTTGGCAATGGCTGGCTGAATCTGCTCGGCGGTCTTCACCTTCGTTACGCCAAAGCTGGAACCACCTGCGTTGGGCTTAATGAAGCAAGGCAGACCAATGCGTGAAACGACGTCTTCGTCGCTCACCGTTTGTCCTTCGCGAATCAACATGCTGTCTGCCACGCGAATGCCGAAGCTCTTGAGGTATTGGTTGAGCGCGAACTTGTTGAAGGTCATTGCTTCCACGAGCACATTGCTGGTGGAGTAAGGGATATGAAGCAGGTCGAAATAGCCTTGCAGGATGCCGTCTTCTCCTGGTGTGCCATGAATGGTGATGTATGCGTAGTCGGGTATGATTTTTTCTCCATTGTCCATGAAGGAAAAGTCGTGGCGATTGACAGGGCTCTTGCTGCCATCGGCAAGGTGAGCCTCCCATGCCTTGCTGGAAATCTCAACCGTATAGACAATGAACTTGTCGCGGTCGAGCCATGAATTGATGCCAGCGGCAGAGCGAAGCGATACGTCGTGTTCTGATGAGTCGCCACCAGCAATGATTGCAATAATCTTTTTCATTTTTTGTGCTATGTTTGTTTGTTGAATACTTATCTGTTCACCGTGTAGCCTCTCCATTTCTCTATCAGCAGTTTCATGTCGGCAGGCAATTCCGAGTCGAAATTCATTTCCTTGCCTGTGCGAGGATGAACGAAGCCGAGTGTCTTGGCATGAAGAGCTTGGCGAGGGCAAATCTTGAAACAGTTTTCCACGAATTGCTTGTACTTGGTGAACTGTGTGCCTCGCAGAATCTGTTCGCCACCGTAACGCTCATCGTTGAAAAGCACATGGCCCACATGCTTCATGTGGACGCGTATTTGGTGAGTGCGACCCGTTTCGAGAATACATTTCACGAGGCTCACGTAGGAAAAACGCTCCAATACATAGTAGTGGGTGACGGCGTGTTTGCCAATTCCCGAGTCGGGAGGGAACACAGCCATCTGCATACGGTCCTTCGGATTGCGGGCGATGTTGCCTTCTATGCGGCCTTCGTCTTCCTCGAAGTTGCCCCAGACGATGGCGTTGTATTCGCGCTTCGTGGTCTTGTTGAAGAACTGCAAACCGAGGTTCGTCTTTGCGAAAGCGGTTTTTGCCACCACCAACAGTCCCGAAGTGTCCTTGTCGATGCGATGAACCAGTCCGATTTCAGGGTTGTTGATGTCGAATTCTGGTTTGTCCTTGAAGTGCCAAGCCAAGGCATTGAGCAATGTGCCGTGCCAGTTGCCAAAGCCTGGATGTACCACCAGTCCTGGCTGCTTGTTCACCACAATCACGTCATCATCCTCATAGACAATGTCGATAGGAATATCTTCGGCTGTGATTTTGTTTTCATAGTGAGGACGATCCAGCATCACCTTGATGACATCGCCTGGCTTCACCTTGTAGCTGCGCTTCACGGGTTTGTCGTTCGCCATGATAAACCCAGCGTCAGCGGCTTTCTGAATGCGGTTGCGCGATATGCCCGAAAGATGGACAATCAGGAACTTGTCCACACGAACCATCTTTGCTCCCTTCTCTGCTATCACGCGGTAGTGCTCATAGAGTTGCGCACCCTCGTCGTCATCGTCCTCAGCTTCCTTGTCGATGTATTCGTCTAATAATTCTTGTTCCTCAAAGTCCATGTCTGAAAATATATCATGAAGAGAGCGATGCCCTCTTGTTCTCTTTCTTTCGTCTATCCTTTCTTTTCGTAGAAAGGTCGCTTCACGTCATCAAAGCTCCACGTTGAAACCACCGTCGATGGAAACCACGCCGAAGCTGTCCATTTCGAGCGAGTCCACCACGATTCCCTTTCCGGCAATGATGGTGAGGGCACGGTCGCGCGACACCATTTCGCCTCCATACACATTCGTCATGCCCTGCTTGATGCCTACCACGAGGTCCTTAGGCTCGTTCTCCACGTACTGCGTAGGAGTGAGGTTGAATCCCATCTGCTTCAGCTGCCTTTCCGCAATGCGCACGGTAGTGTTGCGGATGAGGTCGGGCATTCGTGCCGGAGCTTCACCGCGGCGGTTGATGGTGAGATGGACAATGCGTCCGCTCTTCACCGCGTTGCCTGGCTTTGGCATCTGTGCCAGCACCACTCCTGGCTTCTTGCGCTCGTTGTAGTCGGAGTCGCTTACGATGGCGATGAGGTCCTTCTCGTCGAGCAGCTTCTCTGCGTCGTAGCCTTGCATATCTACTACGTTAGGCACTTCCACCTTCTCGCCATGATGCGTGTAGGTGTCGAGCAGTTCGAAAGCGAGGTAAGGAATACCGACGAGGGCAGCCAGCGCCAAGAGGACGTTGAACCAGAAAAGCAAACCCTTCGTGCCTTTGAAATATGTTTTTAGAGCCATGTTCTTTATCTACATTTTGTTTCAAGGTGCAAATTTAGGCAAATTCCCCGACATATTTATATATATAAGGAGAGAAATTTAAATGAAGAACGAAGAAATGGGTAAAATGAAGAATGAAGAATGAGGAATGAAGAGTGAAAAATGAAGAATGAAGAATGAGGAATGAAGAATGAAAATTACATAAACTAAAATACATTCTTCATTCGGAGCGAAGCGACCATTCTTCATTCTTCATTTTATTATTCTTCATTCTTCATTTCTATGATTCTTCATTCCTCATTCTTCATTCTTCATTTAACTCCATTCTTCATTCAAAAAGCAAAGGCATCGCACTTCCAAGTACAAGATTGGAAAGTGTGATGCCTTCGTTTTCCGTTAAGACTCCTCGGAAAAGCTTATTTTCCGTGGTGTTCGCTTGAAACAGTAAGCTGCTTACGGCCCTTCTTGCGACGTGCAGAAAGTACGCGGCGACCATTCTTGGTCTGCATACGCAGGCGGAATCCATGCTTGTTGATGCGCTTGCGATTGTGTGGCTGAAATGTTCTTTTCATTGCTATCTAATTTTTTAGTATTATTGATTCCGAAAATCATCTCCTCGCTTGCTCTCTGCGGCAAGCATTCGCAGCTTCAGGGACAGACACCTTTATACGGCCCAAAAGTGCATCCTTTCGAGCTTTCGTAAGTGGAAAATCCTCAAAACGGCTTGCAAAATTAGTGATTTTAAATAAATTGACAAAAGTTTTTAGGGTTTTTACATAACTTTTTTTGTCATTTTATGAAAAAAGAGTAATTTTGCACCCGAATTCAACGAGTTGAAAGTCAAGTAATTTATTTATAAACAAGAAAACTGAAGCTAAACATGTTAGCAGGAGACATTAAGAAAAACGTATGCTTGCGCATTGATGGCAGAATCTATGTCGTTATCGACTTCTTGCACGTCAAGCCAGGAAAAGGAAACACAGTGATGAGAACTAAGCTGCGCGATGTGCAGGACGGACGTGTGCTGGAGCGCACATGGATTGTCAGCGCAAAGCTTGAAGATGTGCAGGTGGACCACCGCCAGTTCCAATACCTTTATAAAGAAGGTGAAGACCTCGTGTTCATGAACAACGAGACTTTCGAGCAGGTGAACATCCCAGCAAATGTCATCGACGGTGTTGATTTCCTCAAGGAAGGTGAAAACGTTATGGCTACTATCGATGCAGCTACTGACACGATCCTCACCGTGGAAATCCCTGTCAAGGTAGTTCTCAAGGTCACTTACACTGAGCCAGGACTTAAGGGTGACACAGCAACCAATGCAACCAAGCCAGCAACAGTGGAGACAGGCGCAGAAATCCGCGTTCCTCTCTTCATCAACGAAGGCGACCTCATCGAAATCGATACACGCGACGGTTCATATGTCACTCGCAAGTAATCCTTACAAAAAGTTTTTGTCAAACAAATACAACTACAAGAAAGAGTTTCCCTCCGCAGGAAACTCTTTTTTTTATGGGTGTTCGGAATAGATGCCATCAGGATTTCCGTGTTTCGCATGACCGATGGCTTAAGATGTCATATCGATGCAATGGGGGATGGTAACCTCTGACTGTGGTCTGATGTACCGTCGTGACTAATCTTGGAGTTCGACGTAAGCCAATCGTTCATTTGATTGTACTGAACTGACGAGCCTTCGTTGTTTTTCAAGCGAGGGCTCGTTTGAATCACAACGAGGGCTCGCTGATTCGATAACGAGGGCTCGGCGCTTTAGTAGAATCAAATGGACGTTTCAGCCAATCCCCTCATGCGCTGCACCAAAAGCACAGGCTTGTTTCAGTTTCACCGTTTCAGTGTGTTGCCATCGCCTTGAATTGTCCAGGCGAAAATGCGTTTTCAGACAATGCTCTTGTCCTGAACAGGGCTAATCAAGTTAATCCGATAATCAATGTGTCAACATTTCTGATTTTTAGAACCGACCTAATGCGAAGATGCTGATAATCAGCCGAAAATTTTTGGACTTTCGGCTTTTCTTTGTCTCTTCGCCAGCAAAATCCAAATCACGCATGAAAGACTCCCTGGCAAAACGACTCACCTTCCGCATCATGGCAGTAGTAATGGTCATGCTGGCCCTTATTACGAGCTTTGTCTATGTCTCCGTCAGGGACTATATGCTCAATGAGTCGCAGGAGCGCTATTTGGGCATCTTGCTCAAGGCGCGGGAGAAATTGCGACGTACACTGTCGGATGTCTATGTGGCAACGACAAATAATGTCCACGACATTGAACGCGACATCGACAACCCCGACCTGATGCCTGAGCACATGGAGCGTATCGTCAGGCAAAACAAAATGTTGGCCAGTTGTGGACTCCTCCGAATCCTGCTGAATGTCTATAAGCACACTCGTGCCAATGGCCATGCTGCCATCCTGAGAGGAATGGCAGACGAGGTGGAGGAAGTGTTCAGCCTGAGCGGTTTTTTGCAGCTGTTTAAAGTGGAAGACGTATGACCGAGAAGGAAATCAAACAGTTGCAGGACGAGAACACTTTCCTAAAGAAGAAAGTGGAGCGTCTGAAAGATGAGCTCGTGCGCATGGTCAGCCGCAACCTCGACTTGTCGGAACGCCTCGAATACGACGTTGAGTTACGCCGCCGTGCGCAAGTGGCGCGTGAAATCATGGAAGGCTATGTGGAGCGTCAGCGGAATGCCGACCTCCAGGATGACGGGCAGTTGTTGGCACTTATCGAGATGCGCGTGGAGAAAGAACGTCCACACCTGCGTCCCGACTTCAATGCCGACGACTTGGCTGAAATGCTGGGCATAAGCAAAATACGCTTGGCACAGCTCTTCCGCCACCAGACCATCCACCGCACTCCCGATGCCTATATCGACAACCTCCGTGTCCTGACAGCCCTTCGCCTGCTTCGCGAACAACCCAACTACACCATCGCTGTCGTAGCCGAAGAAGCTGGCTTCTCCAATGTGCGCACCCTTCAACGCCGCATCCAGGAAGCCATCGGCATGAGTCCCGTTGACTATCGCGTCATGCTCACACGCGACAATGCATTCCGAAAGAAATCCATACAAACATATAATAAATGGAAGCCATGCAACCCTCTTCGTTGCATGGCTTCCAGTTTTTCCCTCTATTCCACTCATTGTTTTGAGAGTGAATCCCTATCATTGCATTGAATTGAAAAAACAATAATTAGGGATTTTCTTGCGCATCCCAATGAAATAACGTAACTTTGCATGTGTAACTAATTAAAAGTGAAGAATATGAAACCTACCGTTTTCAATCCCATTCAGCTACAATTGTTGCAAATGTTCTCTCGAATGGATTCCGAGGAAGAACTCAAAGAAGTGCAGCAACTGCTGTCCGACTATTATTTCAAAAAGGTGGAAAAGCGTGCTGCCGAACTATGGGACAAACTGGAGCTTAACGAGCAGAAACTGGAAGAATTGGCAAACATACACGAACGTCTTCCTTACAAATGAATTTACACAATCAGTATAACACTTAAAAACAAAATAATGATGAAAAAGAAGTTATTGATTTTTGTTTTGCTGCCTTTCATGGCAGTATCAGCAAGTGCTCAGACCATATTTGACAGAGGCGATGCGAATGGTGATGGAAGGTTGGATATCAGTGATGTGGTAGCTATTGTGAATGAGATTCTCGGACAATTGTTTTTTTAATGTTGTGATAAGTTCCTAATGGTAGTTGGAGTGCCCCTTTGGGGCAGAAATCTTTCTTTACAAATAATGAAAAAAACATTCTATCATTCATTCTCGCCATCGCTGCCATTACAGTGACGTCGCAAAAATGTTCCGATTCCAAGACAATCAAACCTGACTGGCTGTGGAATATTAGCGATGTCGTTTTATTGGTGAATATTATCTTGGGTAATTAACATCATTTTATCTAAATAAAAAATACTTTTGATATGAAGAAATTCTTCCTTTTATTAAATATGGTCCTAATGGCTATTGGCATCCAGGCGCAGGATTCCGATTTCTACTATTGGAAATTCAATTTCAAGCCTGGCAATACCATCACATTCAGCGACGGATCGACCATTACAATCAATGGAAATCCTGAGGCAAAATATAGCCGAGGAGGAACCGTTTCCTATAGTGGTTTCTCTTTCCCTTCCATTTTGCTCCCAGTTGGCAATCAGAATACATTTACAGCACCTGAGGGGATGCTGGTTTCGAGAATAAAGTTATATTCCTATGTCAATGCCAACAAGGTTGATGTGGAAGGCGATTGCTATTGGAAAGAAGTGGGCGGTGTGCAATACGCTGACGCAAAGGCATCGGGTGGTGCTATGGTTGGTTTTGTTGACAATGGCAAGTACGATCTCCGCTATTTTTCTATACCAACTCCTCAGAAGACTGTCACCTTCACTACTAAAGGTGCACAGTTCGGTGTCATTATCTTGGCAGAATACGTGAAGGACGAAGGCACGGATCCTGACTATGTGACGCTGAATTTCAACTTGATGACGAATCTCCCTGTATCGAACAGCGAGTCGAATGCAGGTGATATTACCGAAGACCAGACATTTGAGGGTGCCAATGGTATTTCACTCACTGTTTCTCCATCGGGCATTGCCACTCCTAATCGTCTTTGGGGTGTGAACGCAACTCTTCCTGATGGCTCTATTCACATTATTCCTCAGCTCCGCGTCTATGGCGGCACGATTAAACTCTCATCCGAGCGTCGCAAAATTCTCAGTGCTCAGTTCGAAGTGACTGGCGACAAGTTTGACCTTACCCCTAACAAGGGCGAACTCACGGGTTTAACTTGGAATGGTGACGCAAAGGACATTGTTTTCACGGTGAATGCACAGTCGCGCATCAGCAGCATCGCGATAACTCTGGGCGAAGCCGAGGAGAAAATTCCTCTGGCTATTTCATGTAATGATAAGGGAACGGTACTTATCAACGATGCATTCAAATTCACCGCAGATTTAGGCGAGGTGGATGTTTTGAAAGGTGGAAGCAATACGTTCGTTTTCACACCGAATAAGAATTGTCAATTGGAACAGGTTTTACTGGATGGTTTGGACGTGACGCTTTCTGTGAAAGAAAACATTTTGACAACAAGAATTCGTGAGGATTCCAAGATGATTGTCACATTCGGAAGGAAAGGTTCTGACGCGAACGGTGATGGAAAGTTGGATATCAGTGACGTGGTAGCTATTGTGAATGAGATTCTTGGGCAATAGTTCTTATCTCGCTATAATGGTACGAAGGGATTGGCATTTCGATGTCAGTCCCTTTTTGATGGTAGAAAAAATTGTCAAACCTGTTCTTGGAAGCGATACGAAAAAAGCATTAAGCATGGAGGTTGTCTTTACTCATGCTGAAAAACTATAAAATTCTTCTTGCTTCGGTTGATTTTTCTGTTGAAAGAGGGTGAAAAATCGCAAAAACGGCTGAAATACAAGTTTTTTGTCGTAACTTTGCAAGTTGAATTAGTATGCAGTTGTTTGGTTGGCTGCAAGAAACAGATTGTTTTTGACGCAAAGGAAGTAGATGGGTCTCATCAAGAAACTTGACATATATGTTCTGAAGAACTTCATTCCGATGTTGCTGGGCACCTTCGTGATCAGTCTGTTCGTCGTTATGATGCAGTTCCTTTGGAAATATGTGGACGACTTGGTGGGAAAGGGCTTGGAACTGACCGTCCTTGCCAAGTTCTTCTTCTATGCCTCCGAAACTCTCATTTCGTTGGCGCTGCCGATTGCCATCCTGCTGGCATCCCTCATTTCGTTCGGAAACATGGGTGAGCGCTTGGAGCTGCTGGCTATCAAGGCGGCTGGCATCTCGCTGGTGCGCACCATGCGGCCGCTGGCAATCTTGATGGTGATTCTCACGGTGTGGAGCTATCATGTGCAGAACGTGGTAGCACCGAATGCGCAGAAGCAGTTGATGTCGTTGCTGTTCTCCATTCGCCAGAAGTCGCCCGAACTGGACATTCCCGAGGGCGTGTTCTACGATGGGGTGCAGGGCATGAATCTCTATGTGAACCACAAGAACAAGGAGACGGGTATGCTCTACAATTGCATCATCTACAACATGCGCGACGGTGTGAACAATGCCCACATCATTCTTGCCGATTCGGGTAGGCTGGAGACGAGTGCCGACAAGCAGCACCTGATTTTGCACCTTTTTAATGGTGAGCAATTCGAGAACCTGCGCAACAATGCCTTGCAGACCAACAATGTGCCTTATCGTCGCGAGACTTTCGTGGAGAAGCATTTCATCATCGACTTCGACCAGAACTTCGAGATGAGCGATGCTGACTTCTCCAATTCGGCTCGCACCAAGAGCATCGACAAGCTGGAAGAGGGCATCGACTCCATCAACCAACTGATTGACAGCACGTCGCATGCATACGCCAACGACATGCAGCGCGGAACGCTCTACGTGCCCGACTATTCGCCACGGCCATCCGTGCAGAACCAGGAGCATCAGCGGCAAGCGGAACTGGCTGAGCAGAGAAAGGCGGAGCGGAAAGAGGAAACGGCGGTGGAGGCTGTGAACATCGACACGCTCTTCTCCCACCTCACGAACATGCAGCGCATGAATGTGGTGCAGCGTGCCTTGCAAAAAGTGAACTTGGCGAACCTCGACATGGAGTTCAAGGTGGAAATGATGTACCAGTTCGGACGTGAGCAACGAATGCACAAGATACAGATTTGGCAGAAAATCACGCTCGCCTTGGCATGTCTTGTCTTCTTCTTCATCGGTGCGCCGCTCGGTGCCATCATCCGCAAGGGTGGATTGGGAATGCCAGTGGTGGTGGCTGTGATTATCTTCATCTTCTATTACATCATCAACACGCTGGGCTACAACTTGGCATACGCGGGCACCATCCCGCCTGTGGTGGGCATGTGGGTGAGTACCGTGGTGCTGGCACCAATCGGTGCGTTCCTCACCGTGAAGTCGAACAACGACTCGGTGGTGTTCAACATGGATGCTTATCGCAATTTCTTCCGCAAGCTGTGGGGTATTCGAACCAAGCGTCACATCGTGCGCAAGGAAGTGATTATCAACGACCCGAACTACGGCGAAGTGGCAACAATGCTGGAACAGGTGGTGGCAGACTGCAAGGAATACCGCCGCACGAAGCACTTGGGACGCTTCCCGAACTATGTGCATGTGTTCTTCCGTCAGGAGCGCGATGAGGACATCCAGAACATCAGCAACCGACTCGAATACTGTGTGGATGCGCTGTCGAACAGTAAGGACCGCCTCGTGCTGCGCGACTTGAATGCCTTTCCTGTGCTCGACACTTACTCCCATACTGCCCCATTCCAACGGAAGAATTGGAACATTGCAGCGGGTGTGTTGTTCCCTGTGGGCATCTTCTTGGTGTTCCGTATGGCTCGCTTCCGTCGCCGTCTGAGCAAGGACCTGAAGCAAATCATCAAGGCAGGCGAGAACATGGTGGAACAGTGCAGAAAATTGGCAAATTAAAAGTTAAAAAAGCCTCACCCCCAGCCCCTCTCCAAAGGGCGAGGGGAGAAGAATGAGTGAAAAATTGCTATCTGCCTCAATCACTTCACGCTCCACGCTCCACGCTTCACACTTCACGTTAAACTCATAAACTCAAAAACTTAAAAACTCAAAAACTTACAATATGGATAAAGTTAAGTTTGCAACGATAGAAGCAGCGTTGGAGGACTTCCGCCAAGGCAAGTTCGTCATTGTGGTAGATGATGAAGACCGTGAGAACGAAGGCGACTTCATCACTGCAGCGGAAATGATTACGCCCGAGAAGGTGAACTTCATGCTGCGTGAAGGTAGGGGAGTGCTGTGTGCTCCTATCACCATCTCGCGTGCAAGAGAACTGGAGCTGCAGCATCAGGTGGAGGAAAACACGTCGATGCTGGGCACGCCATTCACGGTGACGGTTGACAAACTCGAGGGCTGCACAACGGGTGTTTCTGCTCACGACCGTGCTGCCACCATCCGAGCTTTGGCTGACCCTGCATCGAAGCCTGCCGACTTTGGCAGACCAGGACACATCAATCCGCTCTATGCACAGGACAATGGTGTGCTGCGCCGTGCTGGACACACGGAAGCTGCCATCGACTTGGCACGGCTCTCAGGACTGCGTCCAGCTGCTGCGCTCATCGAAATTCTGAACCCTGACGGCACGATGGCGCGTATGCCCGAATTGATAAAAAAAGCCGATGAATTCGACTTAAAAATCATTCAAATCAAGGATCTCATTGCCTTTCGACTGGAGAAAGAAAGCCTCGTTGAGAAAGGACAAGAAGCCGACCTTCCTACTGAATATGGTCACTTCCACATCATTCCGTTCCGCCAGAAGAGCAACGGACTGGAGCATGTGGCACTCCTGAAGGGCGAATGGACGAAGGATGAGCCTATCCTCGTGAGAATGCACAGCAGTTGTGCGACGGGCGACATCTTCGGCTCGAAGCGTTGCGACTGTGGCGAACAGTTGCACCGTTCGATGCAAATGATAGAAAAGGCTGGCAAGGGACTCATTGTCTATCTCATGCAGGAAGGACGTGGCATTGGTCTGATGAACAAGATTGCTGCCTACGTGCTGCAGGAACAGGGACTCGACACGGTGGATGCCAATATCCATCTGGGTTTCGACCCCGACTTGCGCGACTATGGCGTGGGTGCCCAGATTCTCCGCGACCTGGGCGTGGGAAAGATTCGTCTCATCACGAACAACCCTGTCAAGCGTGTTGGTCTTGAAGGCTACGGACTCGAAATCGTGGAGAATGTGCCTATTGAGATTCAACCTAACAAATACAATGAACGCTATCTCCACACCAAGCAGGCTCGCATGGGCCATGTGCTGCACTTCAACAAATGATAGTCCACTTCCAACCCAATAAAACTCAAAAACTTACAAACTCGTAAACTCAAAAACTTACAAACTCATAAACTTAAAAACTCAAAAACTTAAAAACTTACAATATGGACAACTACATTCGTGACTACAAAGGCAATCAGGCTTATTCGGAGCAGGTTGTCGCTCAATCCACCTTTGCTGTTCTGATGCGCAAGGTGTATGTTTGGATGGCTTTGGCACTCGTTGTTTCGGGACTCACTGCTTATTATGTGGCTGGAAGCGAGCAACTGCTGATGGCAATCTTTAGTAATCAAATCACCTTCTGGGTGCTTGCCATCGCAGAACTCGGACTCGTCATCGGTCTCACCGCAGCGTTCAACAAACTCTCGTTCCCTGCTGCTGCCATCATGTTCCTCATCTATTCTATCTTGAATGGCGTGACGCTGTCGGCTATCTTCGTGGTCTATACCATGTCGTCGATTGCCACCACATTCTTCGTGACGGCAGGAACTTTTGGCGCAATGGCTTTTATTGGTTATACTACGAAGAAGGACTTGACGAAGATTGGCGGCATCTTGCTGATGGCTTTGATTGGTCTCATCATCGCATCCATCGTGAACATTTTCTTGAAAAACAGCATGATGGACCTCGTGATTTCAGCTATCGGTGTGCTGATTTTTGTGGGTCTCACGGCTTACGACGCACAGAAGATTAAGAACATGATGTATGAATATGGTTCAGAGGTGAACGACTTCACGCAGAAGTTGGCTGTGCTCGGTGCCCTCTCCCTCTACCTCGATTTCATCAACCTCTTCCTCTATCTGCTCCGCTTCTTGGGCAAGCAACGCAACTAAAAAAGACGAATTCATCGATATAAATTCAAGTAATACTATAAATTCTTATGCAAAATCTTTCAGAACGTTTGAATCGACTGGCTCCTTCTGCCACGCTTGCAATGTCGCAGAAAAGTAGCGAACTGAAGGCTCAGGGTGTCGATGTCATTAACATGAGTGTGGGTGAACCCGATTTCAATACTCCCGACCACATCAAGGCGGCTGCTATCAAGGCGATTGAAGAGAATTGGACTCGCTATAGTCCGGTGCCAGGCTATCCAAGCCTGAAGGAAGCAATCGTCAAGAAGCTCAAGAATGAGAACGGTCTCGACTACAAGCCTTCTCAGATTATTGTATCGAACGGTGCCAAGCAATCGGTTTGCAACACCATCATGGCTCTCGTTAATGCTGGCGACGAAGTGATTATTCCTGCGCCTTACTGGGTGAGCTATCCTCAGATGGTGCTCCTCGCTGAAGGAACTCCTGTGTTTGTTGAGGCAAAGATTGAAGCCGACTTCAAGATTACGCCTGAACAGTTAGAGGCTGCCATCACGCCTAAGACGCGTGCCATCATCCTCTGTTCTCCATCGAATCCAACAGGCTCGGTCTATTCTAAGGAAGAGCTGGAAGGCTTGAAGAATGTGCTGCTGAAGCATGAGCGTGTCATTGTGATTGCAGACGAAATCTATGAGCATATCAACTACGTGGGCAAACATGCTTCGATGGCGCAATTCGACGACATCAAAGAACGCGTGGTCATCATCAACGGTGTTAGCAAGGCATACGCAATGACAGGCTGGCGCATTGGTTTTGTGGCTGCTCCAGAGTGGATTGTGAAAGGTAGCAACAAGCTTCAGGGACAATACACCAGCGGTCCTTGCTCTGTGAGTCAAAAGGCTGCCGAGGCTGCTTGGAATGGTCCGCAGGACTGTGTGGAAGAAATGCGTCAGGCTTTCGAGCGTCGCAAGAACCTCATCGTGAAACTCACGAAGGAAGTGCCAGGACTGGAAGTGAACGACCCACAAGGTGCATTCTACCTCTTCCCTAAGTGCTCTTCATACTTCGGCAAGGCGGATGGCGACCGCGTCATCAACAACTCTACCGACTTGGCTATGTACTTGCTCGAAGTTGGTCATGTAGCAACAGTGGGCGGCGATGCGTTTGGTTCGCCAGAGTGCTTCCGCATGAGCTATGCAACGAGTGACGAGAACATTGTCGAAGCTATCCGTCGAATCAAGGAAACTTTGGCAAGACTCAAATAAGTTTCTTATCTCCTCCGATTGAGGCAAAGACATAAAAAAGACGCGAGAAAGTGGCAAATCTTTCTCGCGTCTTTTGTTGTATGATATTGCTTATTCAGCAGGCATGGCAATCAGTTTCACATCGGAATTCAAGCCAGATGGAACAGGAGCCCATGTGTTGTAGAGGTTCTTTTTGTAGTAGAGGTCAACCACGTTGATTTCCTTGAATTTTCTCCAAACCACTCCGTCTCTGTCCATCTTCGCAATGCGGTTGGCTGGGAGATTGGTGACATACACTTGCAGTGTGTTTGTACCTTTCTTCAAGAACTTCGTGATGTCACAACGGAAAGGAACAGCGAAGAGAGTTGCCACTTCTTGACCGTTGAGAACCACGCGAGCTGACTCACGAACATCTCCGAGGTCGAGGATGTAACGAACGTCTTTTCCGTATGCTTTCAGCAGTTGCTTGTTTGCTTTCGTGATGTCTTTCAGTTTGAACGTAGTGGCATAAAGTCCTGTTGCCATCGTGGTGTTCAGTGCTTCGTTGTTGAGCGTTGTCCACGACACAGGGTGAGTGAAGGAGAAAGTCTCTGTGATGGCCTTTGGTGCCGCTTTTGGGAACGATAGCGTCCAGTTGCAGAGTGTCGTGGCATGGCTTGCATTTCTCTGCTCGAATTTTTCCTTGTTATAATAAAGGTAGTCGGCAAAAGGCTCTTGGCTGCTCTGATTGAAGGTGCGGAGGATGACGCTCTCACCGCTGGCAAGCTGAATGCGTACCTTATTGCCTTGCGTTTGCGCCTTACCGATTTCACCCGTCATTGGGTTGTAAAGAACGGCATCTTTGAAATTCACGCCGAGGTCAACATAATTGTCCACATCTTTTCCTTGCAAGTTGGAGATGAAGTAGTGGTAACCTTCAGTGTTGCAGCGACGAATGCAGGACAGTCCCTCGTCGTTGCGCATGGCTTCCCGTCTGCCTCCTGCAGCTTGCAGTGCCTCGTCGTAAGACTTTGCTAAGATGACTTTAGTCTTCAGTTCTTGCAGAGCATTATTGAAAGCAGTGTTTTCCACTTCCACGTCCATTCCATAAACTCGTCCAAAGCCAGGCATAGACGAAGGATAATTGGTAACAAAGATGACCTTCACACCTCTTTTTGCCAAGTTCAAGAGTTGCAGAACGGTTTCGAGTGGCATGAACTGTACGTCTGGAATGATGATGGCGGAGTAGTTGCCTGCACCTTTCATTCTCACACCGCTTTGGGAAGGTTCCGCTCTGAGAAGATAGCGGTCGGAAATGTAATCCACGTCGTAGCCATGCTGGATGATGCTTTGGATAGTTTTAATAAACTTCGGAGCACGTTTATCCATGGAGTGAATGTCGAAGAGGGCGATGCGATTTGGCTGTTCGTATATCATGTCGTAGAATGGCAGATAAACGAGAAAGTCGTTGTCGGGTTGTCCCCATTGCAGGAACGACTGGCAGCGCTGGATGTACTGGCTGAATGCAGGTAAATCCTTCCACTGAGGGTTGTTTGGAGTCATATCGACCGAAGCGTAGAATCGCCAACCTGGCCATTCGGCATCCTGTGGAGAGTAGCAAGAACCGTGGAAGAACACATGGTTTACGCCAGCCACGAACATCAAGTCGATGTCGGGTTTGCATTGCGAGAGCGAAGTACGGAAATGCTCGGTGAGCCAAGTGAAAGTCTCGGAACTTGTGTATTTCTTTCCTGCGATGTGTGCTCCCGAGGAAGCATATTTCAGCATCGAAATGTCGGAGTAATTGGGCTTTGTGAAACCTGGGTCGGTGCGGAGACCTTTGATTTTGAAGTCGGAGAGTCCGAAGCCCTCGCATTCAGGAATATC